>MDSZ01251398.1_pt1 | contig 22010 bp, 22 predicted proteins | sample 811201 | NCBI WGS metagenome assembly MDSZ01 (sample SAMN05326647, study PRJNA326480) | marine metagenome | isolation source: seawater | place: Indian Ocean: North | collected 2010 | reverse complement strand
TTTATTCTTTCTCAGACTAAGCATAATTATATAAGCTGCTATTTTAGCTTGCTTGAGATAACATGCTATTATTATAAGAGAACAGCACAGTTCCAATATTGCTAAATTAATAAATCTTTTTATTTTAAGGAACATTTAATGAATTTTGGCTAATTAATAGTTGTTACACCTAAATGATCAAATTTTAAATTAATGAAATTATATTTTTTTTTTTTTAAAAACTTAATGGCATCTCTTTTTTTTTTTAAAACCATTAAAAAAAAACCACCTCCACCTGCACCAATTATTTTTCCCCCATAAAAAAAATTTGATTTCATTAAATTTATATAAGTATTGTCAAGTTGTGAGTTTGTAATTTTTTCTGAAAGTTGACGTTTAAGATTCCAATGATCATTGAAAGTTTCACCAATTATTTTTAAATCAGCTTTTTTTAAGGCTTCCTCGATAACTTTGACTTTTTTTTTTAAAATATCGTAAATCTTTATTAAATTTTTATTTTTTTTGTTTTTTCTCTGACTACTAATTATTTTAGAAGAATCTCTCACTTCATTTGTAAAAATTAATATTAAATTTTTTTCGACCTTTTCTTTAATCTTTTTTTTTAATTTAATTCTGTTAATTTTGAATTTACCATTCTTATTAATGTTAATTTTTACTATACCTCCATATGTAGCCATTATTTGGTCTTGCCATCCACCATCCTTTTTTAAAATTATTCTTTCAATTTTATATGCAATATTAACTATTTTTTTTTTATCAAGTTTTATTTTTTTAAGATTGCAAATATTCTTAATTAAACAAACAATCAATGAACTTGAACTGCCTAAGCCAGATTGAGTAGGTAAAGTCGAAAAAGTAGAAATTTGAAAAGATTTTTTAATTTTAAAATATTTAAATACCTCTCTAATTATTGAATGTTTTATCTTTTTTAAATTATTTTCAAACTCTGTAGTTGTTGTTTGAACAAGTATCTTATTATCTAAATCTCTTGTAGATAAAAGAGTATATATATACTTGTTTAAGGCTGCCGAAATTAATAAGCCTCCTTTTTTCTTATAGTAAAAATCTATATCAGTACCACCTCCTGCGAGAGGAACTCTGTAGGGTGCTCTAGCAATAATCATTTTGAAATTTTTTTTAAATTAATTATTGATCCTTTTTTTATTGTCACTTTTGGTTTTTTTCCAATAATTTTAAAAATTTCTTTAGGAAGTATGCCTTTTTTATTATAAGTCAACACAGTTTTTAAATCTTTAATATTTATTTTTTTGTTAACTTTAATATCGTTACGGGCAACTATTTTCCTCGATAAGATTTCATGTAGAATTTTTTCTGATTTTAAAAATTTTTTATTATTTGTGCCCAAAGAAATATAAATTTTATTACAAAAATCTATCATTTCTTTAAATTCTTTAAAATTTAATGAAGCCAAATGGTCTGGACCAGCCATTTCTTTGTTCAATGTAACGTGTTTTTCTATAACTTTTGCACCAAGAGGTATAGCCCCGGCTGGACCAACGAAACTAGTTCCATGTCCAGAAAAACCAATATCTGTTTTTAGTATTTTTAAGAGTTTTGGAATACAATTTAGATTTTTATCTTTTGTTTCAGATGGATATGAAGAAGTACAATGCATAAACATATGGGGACACTTATTTCTTAAAAAAATTTGATTAGTGATTTTTATTTCCTCATAAGTGCACATGCCAGTACTTATAATTGTTGGAAATTTAAATTTTGATATATATTCACAAAATTGATAATTGCTTGCATCTATACTTGCAATTTTAAAAGCTTTAACGCCAATTTTTTTTACAAATTTTACGCTTGATTCATCCCAAGGCGTGATTATCAAATCTATTTTTAATTTTTTACAATAATTCTTTATTTCTCTATAATCTTTATCTTTAAGTTCCAATCTAATGTCAGGATAAACCCAACCACCGAATTTTACTTTTTTTTTTGGAATATCAAATTCATTTTTGCTAAGGTAACCATTTGGTTTCTTATTCTTTAGCCTAAAATTTAATATATCTATTATGTCTCTTTTTTGAAACTTAACTGCATCAGCGCCACACTCCTTTGATTTTTTTATCATTTTTTTAGCTAAACTTAATCTACCATTATGATTTATTCCAATTTCTGCAATGTAATAAGGTTTATTTTTTTTGGACAAAAAAGTATTTTTAAAATTGTTATTAATTTTCATTTTATTTTAATTATATTTCTTTTTAAATTTAATTATAGATTTAGATATTATTTTCATTGCCTTTGTTATTTCACTTTTTTTTATAATAAGAGGTGGACCTAACTTTACAGAATCCCTGTTAGTATTGCAAAGCAGTAAACCATCCTTCAAGCACAACTTACAAATTTTTGTTGCAATTCGTGCTGCTGGAATATTTTTATATTTCTTAAATATGATTGCAGCAATTAAACCTTTTCCAGTAATTCTGTAAATTAAATCCTCATTTTGTTTTTTTATTAAATTTAAATGATTAAACATAACATCGCCTTTAATTTTTGCATTAGTTACCAATTTTAATCTTTTGATTTCATCTAAGGTAGCAATTCCTGCAGCACACGAAATTGGGTTTCCAGAGTGAGTGGAAGATAAAAATGAATTATTAATGTCTATGATTTTTTTAGATGATACTACGCCAGAAATTGGTACACCAGATCCCATTCCTTTTGCACAACACACTATATCAGGTGTAAAGGAATAGTGCTCAAAAGCAAATTTTTTTCCAGTTCTGGCGAATCCTGACTGTATCTCATCAATTATAATTAATATTTTATTTTTTTTTGCAAATTTTACCAATTCTTTGATATATAATTTGGGATAAAATAAAGCTCCCCACCCTTGAAAAGCTTCTATAAATATTCCTGCTATCTTATTTCTAAAATTAAAATTTTTTTTAAAAGTTTTTTTTAAAGAATTGCTAAAAAATGATTTTTTATCAAAATCTTTATGCCATGGATAAGGAAAATCTATATGATAAATATTCTTATCTTTAGATGTTATCCACAATGACTGACTTTTGTCATTCGAAAGCATTTGAGCTGCCATTGTCCTTCCATGCCAATTACCTTTAAGAGATATTATGCCACTTTTTTTTTTGTTAATTTTTGTTCCATTTAATCTAGTTAATTTAAATGCAGCTTCAATAGCCTCCGAACCGGAGGAGAGAAAAAAACATTTGTTTAATTTTTTATTGCCAAAAAAATTTATTAATTTTTTTACATATTCTTCTCGATATTTATTATAATAGGTATAAGTGTGACTAAGTGGAGAATTCAATACATTAAATATTTTTTTTTTAAATGTTTTGTTCCCATGACCAATATTTGTAACAAAAATAGTGGATGTAAAATCTATATACTTTCTATTTGAATTATCCCAAATATACGAATCCTTTGCCTTTCTCCAAAATAAATTTAGAGGAGGTGCCATTGAAGCTGGTTCATAATTCTTAAATTTATTTATATTTTTCATGATTTAAACAGATATATATTTTTTGTCTTTTATAAAATATTTTGCAAGTTTTATATCATTAATGTAATCAACATCTACATATATATTTTTTGTAATATAACCATAAACTTTATTACCATGAGTAATACCTTTTTTAAGGTTGCTACACTTGATTATGTCGATACATCCATTTCCATAATAAGTTTTTTTAAATTTTTCCTTTGGAAGGTTTAACCTATCAATATTGTAACTATTATTCATCACGCTACAAAGTTTGTTATTTTTGATATAAAAAGTCTTATAGCTAGTTTCGCTCATTTGACTAACAGATCTTAAAGCTGAAAATTTATTATAATTTTTTTTAAAAAAATTTATAGAATTATTAATATCCCTAACTATTCTTGTGGGTGTGTTAGGTCTTAATAATACAAAAATATCTGGCAAAAGACTATTAATTTTTTTTAAATATGAATATATCTCTCTTAAAAAATCGTAATCGGTTGCTTTTGATGTAGAATTTTTTTTTGACCTTAAATGTAGGATATCTGGTTTGTATCTTTTAGCAATTTTAAGATATTTTTTTGAATCACTGCTAAATATAATTTTATCTATTAATTTTGATTTTCTTGCGGCGACAATAGAATATGCAAGCATGGGTGCACCCGATATTTTAATTATATTTTTGTTTTTAACGTTTTTTGATCCAGATCTTGCAGGTATAATAGCAAATACTGTAAGTTTTTTTTTTATCATTTGATTTTAAAAAGTTTTTTATTTTCAATTTTATAAATTACGTCGCAATGTTTCAAAGTAGTTTCTCTATGCGAAATAATTATAATTGTTTTGTCTCCTTTCATCTCTTTTACATCTTCAATTATTTCTCTCTCTGTATCGGTATCAAGAGAACTAGTAGCTTCATCAAAAATAAGCAACTTTGGATCTCGATAAAGTGCCCTTGCAATTGCGATTCTTTGTTGTTGACCTCCAGATAATTTAGATCCTCTTTCACCAATATTAGTATTTAATTTATTAGGTAGTTGATCAATGAATTTAAATAATTTTGAGGATTTTACTGACGCATCTAATTTTTTTTCATTGTAATCAAACTCTTTATCCAACGTGAATATGATGTTTTGTTTAATTGTGGCATCTAATAAGAAAGTATCTTGTGGAACATAGCCAATAAAGTCTTTAAAGTTATATAAATTTTCTTTTAGTATATTTCCATCTAAATTGATTGACCCGGATGTAAATTTTAATAATCCAATTAAAATATTTACTAAAGTAGATTTTCCAGTACCTGTTTTGCCAATTATACCTATCATTTGTCCTTTTTTAATTTTTAGATCGATATTTTGTAAAACTTCTTTGTTATCGTTATATGAAAAGCTTATTTCTTTTAATTCTATGATATTTGAAAAGTTGAGTGATTTCTCATTTTTGCTATTATTTATATATGTATCTTTAAGTTTTTCAAATTCATTGAATAACAGTTCTACTGAGGACTTGCCGTACTTAATCGTTTGAATATTTAAGGATAAACGATTAACACAAGGTATCATTCTTATAGCGGCTACAAAGTAAATAGAGAGCTGAGGCATTATAGAAACAAAATCACTATTAATTTTTAACAAGTGAATTATAAAGATTATGAAAAAAGTGACAAATACCATCTCTGTAAATAATCTTGGGGCAAAGATGATCAGATTGTTTTTTTTTTTCTACATTTAAACTTTTATTAAAACTTTTAGAAAACAGGTTTTTAAAATAATTCTCTTTTTTTAAAATTTTTATAAGTTTTAAACCTTGTATAGTTTCCTGTGCTGACTTTATTACCATTTTTGAGTATTCTTGTCTCTGTAGCCCTAATTTATAAAGTATTTTTTTGAGAGATAATAGTAAGTAAAAATTAATAATATAGATGTAGTTATAATTATTGATGTAATTTTAAATTCTACTATCAATAAAAGAATAATTATACCAAGAAGTATCATTGTATCCATTGTTACAAATAATATTGGAATTAGAACTTTTTTATTTAACACTGCACATTCCCCTACGAGATTTCTGATAATTTCACTGGAACTTCTATTAGTAAGCAATATATATTCGTTATATAAATACTTATTTATTAATTTCGTAGAGATATTTTGAACGAAATTGATATTAAATGATACAGTAAACCATTGTAACAAATAAAGAATTATATTTTTAATTAAAAAAACCCCTAGCAACAAATATAATAAGAAATATTCACTATTTATGTAGTCGCTTGGAAACAAATATTCAAAAAAAATACTTATTTTTTCAAAGACAAAACTTTCTTTACCTATAAGGACCTCAATTATTGGAAAGATAATACCTACGCCAATTATTTCTAGAAAAACTCCAACAAATATAAAAATAAACAATAAGAAAATGCTAAAATAAAATTTTGAAGGAATTATTTCTTTTAACTTTATTAATAAATTCATATTATAGTGTTGGTGATTTTTTATTTTTAGTTTTTACCAAACAGTTCTTCCACCATCTATAATTAATGATTGTCCAGTCATATATGCACTATCATCTGTTGCTAAAAACTTAATTGCAGATCTATATTCACTTTTTTTTGCCCATCTATTCATAGGTACAGTAAATTTATAATTTTTTACTAAAAATTTAGGTTGATTATTAAATACTCCGCCAGGTATCAAATTATTACTTCTAACTCCATATCTGGCCCAATAAGTTGCCAAGTATCTTGTAATGCCTATAATTCCATGTTTTGATATTGAGTAACCAATGGGCTTAAAATTTTTAACATTGAAAATATTCATATTCTTATCGTAAACTCTCTGGTCTGGAGCTTTAATTCCAAGGTCTGAGGCTATGTTTATTATTGAACCTTTTTTATTTTTTTTCATTTGATTACCAAATATCTTACAGCAAATGAAAGTGCCTATTAAACCAACATTAAGTTCATTTTTTAATTTTGATATTGAGTAATCCTCAACTCTTCCGGTAAATGAATTTTTATATTTTTTCATTTTTGGATTTTTATCTGCGTTATTTACAAGGACTTCAATTTTTAGTTTTTTATCTATTATTTTTTTATTAATTAATCTGACTTGTTTTTCAGATGTGATATCACATTTAAAAAATAATATTTTTACATCTTTTTTTTTATTTGAATCTAATAATTTAGCTTTTTGTTTTAAAATTTTTAAATTGATATCTAGGATGACAATGTTGTAACCAGCATCTGCTAAAACTATAGCATGTTCATATCCCAGTAAGCCTGCGGCACCAGTAATAATAGCAGTTTTGTTATTTTGCATATTTGTTAAAATTTATTACACAATTTTTTAAATTTTTTAAATAATAATTTTTTGATTTGAAAGTTTGGAAAGATATATCATTTAAATTTTTTAATTTGTCTATGTTTTTTATCAAATAAGAAAGTTCATAAAAACCTTTTTTTGGAATAACTTTTGATTTTCCGTAATTATAACCTCTGTATTTAATATGAATACTGTAAATTTTAGTAGAAAAATTTATGAAATAATCTTCTATTCTAAATCCATGTGCCCTAGTGTTACCTAAATCCAAAAGTAGGCCAAGTCTTTTGAAAGAAGATTTATTAAATAATTTTTTTAAAGCATCGGGAGAAATATCAGTTTCGATACATAAATTTATATTCTTACAAATTCTTTTACAGAATAATTGTAATATTGAAAAAGCCTTCTTTTTTTCTTTGGCATTATTGAACCTTGATCTTTCCTCTATAGGTATCGATATTCTTTTTATTTTTAAATATTTATTCGCATTATTTATTCTATTAATTAACCATAATGCATCTTGTTTATTCATTTTGTGAAGGGGATTATCCATAATTAAATCCAGGGATATTGATGAAATTTTTAATTTGTTTTTTTTTAGTTTATTTTTTATTAATTTAATGAATTCTAAATTGAATAATGGATTTGATAGATCTGATATTAACCATTCTATGCCTTTAAAACCTAGTTTATTAGCTATAATAAGCTCTTTTTGCCAATCTGAAATAGGAAAATATTGATATTTAGAACCCATTTGCGCCGATAGTCTTCCCTGGACATATGAATATAAGATATTCCTGTTAATATTAATTATTTTTGCCATTTAAAATTAAATATTAATACGATATTTAAATTACACTTATTGTGTTAAATATTTATCCTAGCTTAATTAAAAATATTTACAATGAAACATTCTTGTAATTTTATAAAAAATATAAGTAATCCAGTTTATAAAGATTTAATAAAATTAAAATTGATTAAGAGTAAAAATTTAAGAGTTATATCTAACAACACAAGAAATAAAAGAATTAAAGTTATACAAGATACGAGAGAAAAAATAATTTTTTTACAAAAATATGTAACTAACAAAAATTATTATAGGCAAAGCAAAAATAATATAATTAAAAATAAAAATACAGTTGTAGTTATAAATAAAAAAAAACTAAAATTATCTGGTTTAGATGATAATGAACGAAGATATAAGCAATTTAAAAAACTATTAAATAATAAGTATGTTCTTGATTACGGTTGTGGATCAGGAAATTTTTTAAAAAAAATCAAAAACACTAAACATATCCATGGAGTTGAAATAAGCGAAAACCATATTAAACATTTTTTAAAATCAAAGCAGCTTAAAATTAAAGAAAACATATTTGATTTTAAAAATAAATTTGATGTAGTTTGTCTTTTTCACGTTTTGGAACATCTGCCTAATCAAATAAAAAGTCTAAAAGAGATAAAATCTAAAATGAAAAAAAAAGGTAAAATAATAATCGAGGTGCCACATGCTAACGATATTTTGTTTTCAATTATAAAAAATAATTCTTTTAAAAGATTTACTTTTTGGGAACAGCATTTAATTCTTCACACAAAAAAATCTCTAAAAAAAATTCTAACCAGCTCAGGTTTTAAGAATATAAAAATAAAATTCTTTCAAAGATATGGACTTGATAACCATCTTGGATGGATTATTAACGGTAAACCTGGGGGTCATACAAGATATAAAAATATAAAAAATGATTTAAATTTAAAATATAAAAAAAAATTAGAAGAAAAAGAATTTTCAGATACTTTAATTGCAACAGCTACTTTTGATTAATTGTAAATTTATTTATTTGAAAGGTGTTAATTATTAAATAATTGAAAATTTTAATTAAATTATTCATACAAATATCTTTCAAATTTCTTATCAAGAAATATTTTTTTTCCAAAATAATTTAGACCAAACTCACTCCAATGGTCATTATCTCTATACGTTAAATTTCCATTGTAGAAAAAGTTATTTTTTGAATCGTATTCCATTAATGAAATTCTTGATAAATAATTAATATTATTTAAATACGATTTTTTTAATAAATATTTGTCTACATCTTTAACAAATTTGTTTTCATATAAATCAATTTTTTTATTTAATATTATTCTAATTGCCTTGTAATTTAGAGTTATGTTTGGTTCGATATTTGGACCGATCCATAATAATTTATCTCCAAGATTGAGGCTATCTAAATATTCAAAAGTCTTATTTACAACTTTTTTTTCAATTGGTAATATCGCTAAATCTCTTAAAAATTTTGACCCAGATTGTGTGAAGAACACATATTTAATATTTTCTTTTTCCATATTAATAAAATTCTTGTAAGCTTCGTATTTGCTTTTACATTTATCAAACTCAAGAGCAGGTCTACAACCCTGAGGTAAAAGACCTACAATAAATTTTTTTTTAGTAACTTCCTTGAATGATAAGAATAAATCCAGTGCATGACTATCTCCAAGAAATAAATAAAATTTTTGATCGTAGTTCTTTTTACATTTATTAAACTCTTTTAAAAATTTTTTATTCAAATCTATTGTCGAAATTATACATTCATTAAAATTGATAGATTGAATTCTTAATGTTTCATTTTTAACCTGATTTATTTGTAAGTATAGATTGTTTTCTTTGTCTGAGTTAATAAGGCTTAAAAATTTATAATTTATTCTATTTTTTGAACCGATATTTATTAAAAACATTAGAATAAACAAAAATAAAACTGAGATAGATAAAATTTTTGTAAAATATTTATCGTTTATATAATTTTTGTTTCTCATCGGATTTTCAACAAATTTCCAGGATAAAAAACTTAGGAAGATTAATATAGAAAAAAAGAAGAATATATTGAGTAAACTTTTATCATAAACAAAGAAAATAATTAGAGGAAAATGGATTAAATACAAACTGTAAGAAATTTTTCCACCAAAAACAAAAAATTTATTTGTAAAAAAATTATAAAAGAATGGACTACAATATTTGAGGTTAATTATTAAAAAGCAAGTGGATAAAATTGGTATTAAAGTTAGATAGCTTGGTAATAAGCTATTTTTAGAAAAAAAGATAAAGGAAAATAAAATTAATAATAAAGAACAAATACAAATTATATTACAAACAAAGTTTTTATTTTTAGTATTAATTTTTAGATTAAAATTATAAAAGTAAAGCAAACAACCTAAAACAATTTCAAATATTCGAAAAGGTGTTAAAAAAAAGCTACCATCTTTGTGGTTTATAGAAAAATAACTTGCTAAAAATAAACTAATAAAAAAAATAATTATAAAAAAAAATTTGAGCTCTTGAATTTTGAATTTTCTTAAGAGCAATATTAAAAAAATTGGATAAAGAATATAAAACTGTTCCTCAACTGACAAACTCCAGGTATGTAGTAATGGTGATTGGCTAGAAAGATCATTAAAATAATCGGTGGTCTTAAAAAAGAAGAAATTTGAGAAGAAGAAAAACGAACTTATAACTGTTTTATAAAGATAGTTATGCTCTTCAGGAAAAAAAAATATAAATGATAAAATTAAAGTAAATAAAATTGTAACCAATAGCGCAGGTAAAATTCTTCTTGCTCTCCTTAAATAAAATTTTTTTAATGAAAATTTCTTTTTTATTAAGTCATTAATTATTATTTTGCTTATAAGATAACCACTAATAACGAAAAAAATATCAACACCAAGAAAGCCACCTTTGAAAACACTAAAATCTAGATGGAAGAATATAACAGGTAGAACTGAAATAAATCTTAAAGCATCAATCTCGGGTTGATAAGAATTTTTAGAAATCATTAATAATAAAAATTAAATAATTTTAAGAAAGAACTAATTTTTATAGTTAGCTTTTAAAATGTCCACAATCATTAGAAGCCAAAATTGATGAATATTTTCTATGAGGTTATATTTTTTTGAATCCACCCAAAAATTAAGATCTCCTCTTTTTTTTAGGGGATTATTTTTTTCAAAACCAGTAAATGTTATTGTTTTGTAAAATTTTTTTAGTTTTGCCGTTTTTATAGCATTTAACATATTTTTTGATTTTCCACTTGATGAAATCAATATAAGTAAATCTCCTCTTTTTCCATATTTATCTAAAACTTTAGATACCCAATTACTATAACCAAAGTCATTTGAATAACATGTAATTAACGAGGCATCATTATAACTCAAGCATTTAATATTTGTATTGTTGGTCAAATCCATACTAAAGTGAGATGCAATAGATGCACTTCCGCCATTACCAAAAATATGAACTTGTTTATTTTTTTTGAATTGATTAAGAATTTTGATAAGTTTTATAAAATCGTTTAAATGAAAACCACTTTTTTTAATTTTTATAAAAAATTCATTAATATAATTTGATATTAGCGCTTTATTTGTCATTTTTTACTTTTAGTATATTTTTTAAATTTAATTTTCCAATTATTTTTGTATCCATATGATTTATCATCAATATATATATCAGCAGCTAGCTTAGATAATGAAAGTTTATGAAATTTTAAACCCCAATTAAGTAATTGATTGTATGTTTTTTTATATCCATCTTTATTAGCCAGCTTTATATTATCATTATTTCTACCCATGTACCTTGCGGTAAAAATTTTTATTATATGACCACTTTCAAATAAATTATTAATCAACTCTATGACTTTTTTTTTTGGTTTCGATTTTTGATACTTTTTCTTAAATGTTGTACAAATAGTATTATCTAAATCAAAACAAAAAATTTTTTTTTTCATTAACAATTTATTTTATAAATTTTTTTGGAAATACTGAAAGGTAATGGCCTTTCTGTATCCATTTTTTTTTATTGGTTTAAAACCATGAAAGAAGTTATCAGATGAATCATAAACAAGGCATGTATTTTTTAAATTATTGGGAACAAAAACTTTTTTTTTAAACTCATTGTCCATATATATGCCAGTTGCACCAGAATTTTCTGGAAATTCGTTATTACCATCTAAAAAATATATAAAATTAAAATTTTTTCTAAAAGATTTATTTTTAGATATTCCATCAATGTGTGGTATTAGATAACTTTTTTCAGTACACAAACTGCAAAGAACAGACTTATTTATATATATTTTTTGTTCTTTGGTATCATTGGTTAAAAAATTTGAAAAAACATCAGACGCTTTAGAGCTAAAAAGATAATTATAAAAATAACTAAAATATGGATTTTTATTAATAAACTTTGGTTTAATTTGGTTAGTTGATAAAAAACTAATATAATAGAATTTAATCGTTTTTTTTGACAAATCGAAAAAACATTTCTTTGGCCAATATTTTAATAATGACAAGTATGTTTCATTATCTAAGAAATTCTCAATAAAACACCATCCATCCTTAGAAAGTTTCATTTTGTCTTCGTCAGAAAAATTTATTTTAATTGGTTTAAAACTAAGGTTAGTGGTATTTTTTTTTTCTAGAACTCTAGCAGGGATGTTTTTTATATTAAATATGTTTACAAAAAACGGAAAAAAAATCTGTAAAAATTTTGCCATTAATTTACTAAAAAACGTATCAGTTTTTGATGGATAAAATTTACCAATAGCATTTCTGTAACTGAAAGCTAACTCCTTTAATGATAATTTAGTAGCCATATAATTATTATAAAAAATTATTGAGAAAGCTCAACTTTTTTTGAAAAAAATATAAGAAAGATCTCACTTTGTATTTAAATTACTATAGAAAATTTACGTGAAGTGGTTTTTCTCCACTATTAGGTTTAATTTTTTTTATATCTTTTATATGATTATCTAATGCTTCGCTTACGTAGTGTTGAATTGGCAAAGTTCCCATCATTGTTTGCGCATTAAAACTTGGAGAAGCAAGATAATCCATAATTTTTTTATATCTTTCTGACTTAAAAATATCTATGAATCTTTCGTCAACAAAATTACCGATATGAAATTTTGAATATCTTGCATTGAAAAACATCCCTGATGGAGCTACTAACCCGCTCCCACTAATTTGAAGCAAAAAACTTGGACCATAAAATCTTTTATAACTAGGCACTCCTTTATTTTCAATCTTATCCCACTTAACAATTATTTTAGTTTCTTCAGTACTCAGTTTTTCTGCTTGGTCTAATAAACCATAAAGTTCCTCATATTTATTGTAATCAACGCCAATAGTGCCTAGTTCATCATCTGAGCAATGTTTAATCACTCCATAATCTACGCCCAAGTCTAAAGCTAGTTTGGCGAATGGGATAATCTCATTAGCAAATTCTGGCATTAGAACCATTTGAATTCCTAGCGTAACATTTAATTTTTTTTTTTTTTTAATTCTACGGCGTATTTTATATTTTTCATTGCTCTTTCAAAAACTTTAGTGTGCTCTTTGCTTTTGAACATTATTTTAGCATATTCCTCTGGGGTTCCTGCAGCCACAGTGAACCTTACCCAAGTTAGATGAGGTAAAACTTGTTCAATTTTTTCTGCCTCCCATTCCCATCCGTTAGTTGCATTGCCAACATCAATACCTATTTTTGATGCATGTTGTATAAATGGCACATAGGCTTTGGACAGTGTACTTTCTCCATCTGAAATTAATGAAACTCCTTTTACACCTATTTCAGCAAAATCATCTAAGAGGTCTAATGCCTCCTTAGTTTTTATTGTAGATCTTTCTTGAGGTTCTTGTACCATTGCATAACAGAAAGAGCACATCGCCCCACATGCTCTTGTTAAAGCCATGTCAACACTTACTGGAGCAATAGTCTCGTTGTTTTCCCATGCATTAACTCTTTCATAATGATAAGATAACTTATGGGAGTCCAATATTAGTTTTCCTTGACTAGTGTCAACACCAGTACTTTTAGATATTCTATTTTCGTTTACTTTATTCAAATTTAATACCTCTTAAGTTTCTTAGTTTACTTTTATCACCTACTGGTTCAAGCCATATTGTCAAACCTTTATCAATTTGTATTTTTAATATTTCTTCAAGCTCTAACAACTCTGTACCTCTGATTGATGCGGGTATACTTTTATATATTTTAAATATAACTTGTCCATCATCAAGAGTATTTATTACTTCGTATTCTTTAAATTTAGAATACTGAGACAAAATCTTTTTAATCTCTAACACTCTTTTATCATTTTTTTTTTCAGCCCAGCTTTTTGAGACTAACGGTGTTTCTTCTAATGAATACCTTTTGTGAATATAATTTTTCATAATTACTAAAATGGCCCTATAAAATTTCTATCAGGTTGATCAGACTTATTTAATTCTTTTCCAAATTTTAAATTTTTATAATCTTTGCTTAGCATCTTTAAAATTTCTATAACTATATCTTTGTAATTCGTATAACAATATTTTGCAATTGAAATAGAACTAGGTATAGGTGTATCCAAAATACCAACTCTTTTTGTTTTAATTTTTTCTTTTAAATATTCATTAATTATTGCAGATATTTCAGCGCTAATCCCATTTTTGATTAAGCCATTATCTATAATTAAAACTTTTTTTGTTTTTTTTGCTGATTTTAATATTGCTTTTCTATCGATAGGCGTAAGGCTTCTTAGGTCAATTAACTCTATATTTATATTTTTGTTTTGATTTTTTAAATATTCTATAGCTTTTAGACATTCATAAACACCAAGGGAAAAAGATATTAATGTTATGTCATTACCAGATTTTATTATTTTAGATTTGCCAATTTTTATACTATAATTTTTTTTAGGAACGCTTGATATTGTATGATGTAACCATCTGTGTTCAAAAAAAATTACTGGATCCGGATCTTTGATACTACTTTGTAATAAACCTTTTGCATCATAAGCATTTGATGGGCAAACTACTTTAAGTCCAGGAATATGTGCAAAAATTGCCTCTAGAGATTGTGAATGTTGAGGACCTTGACCCCATCCTTTACCTATAATCAACCTTATAACCATTGGCACATTTACCTTTCCACCACTCATGTAGAACCATTTTGAAATTTGATTAAATATTTGCTCTAATGTTAATAAAGAAAATTCAACTCTTTGATGAACAATTATTGGCTTAAAACCTGATATTGCTAGACCTAATCCTATACCGGTAAAACCATTTTCAGAAGTAGGCATATCAAATACATTATTTTTGTATTTTTTATGTAAACCTAAAGTGGTCCCAAATATTCCTTTTGGATCGTCAACACCTAAGCCCATTAAGATTATTTTGTTATCTTTTTTCATAGTATGATCAATTGCTTCATTAATTGCCTTAGCAAAACTTAAATTTCTAATCATAATGGTTTTTTATAAATATCCTTTTTTAATTCAGATTTTGATGGAAATTTACTTTTAAAAGCAAATTTAAATGCATTTTCAATTTCAGATTTGATTTTGTGTTTCGAAAAATTCAATGAATTTTTTGTAACAAATTTTCGATTTAAAAAAATTTTTTCGATTGTTTGTATTGAACAATTTTTCTTCCAGTAATTTATTTCTTTTAAGTTACGGTAGTTCAAATTATCATCATCATCTGGTCCACAATGTTCAACTTGTCTAAAAGTATCAACTTCAATAAGAAGAGGTTTTGATTGTGTTCTAATTTTATTTATTAATTTTTTTGATTTGTTAAAAATATTGATCAATTTATGATCATTAAAATGATGAGACTCAATTCCTAAACTTTTTGCTACTTTATATATTTTTCTATTAGCGGGTTGTCTTTTAGAAACATTTGAATAAACAGAATATTTGTTATTTTCACATACAAATAATACTCTTAAATTATGTAAGGCGGCAAAATTCAAACTTTCGTAAAATACTCCTTGTTCAGTTGCACCATCACCAAAAAAAATTACAACTATTTTTTTATTTTTTTTTAGTTTATTTGACCAAGCTATTCCAACTCCAATAGGTATTGTGCTACCAACTATTGGTACAGCGGCTAAAATGTTTGCGGAGATATCTATTAAATGCATTGAGCCACCTTTGCCTTTTGCGCATCCTGTAATTTTTCCATGAAGCTCACTGATCATTTTTTTTAAATTTCCCCCCTTTGCCAAATAATGTGCATGTGATCTATGAGCAGTTACAAGTTGGTCCTCAAACTTTAAATTTTGACAAATTGCAACTGGAATGCTCTCTTGCCCAATAGATAAGTGTATTGGACATCTCATTTTTTGTTTTTTATACTGTTTTGAAATTTCAAGTTCAGTCTCTCTTATTCTAATTAGCTCTAATAGTAATTTCTTATATTTATTTTTTTTCATAAAAATTATTTATTAATTTACATATATATTTTATTTCCTTTTTTTTAAGATATTGGTTAATAGGTAAAGTTAATATTTTTTTGGATTGGCTTTCAGTTTTTTTTAAGAAATTTTTTTTTCTAAATTTTTTTTTATAAGCTGGCTGCAGGTGTATCGGTATTGGATAATGAATTGATGTTTCTACACCTTTATTTTTTAAGAATTTTTTTAACCTATCTCTTTTTTCAACTTGTATTACAAAAGTGTGGTAAGTATTAAATTCATTTTTTTTTTCTTCAGGAAAATAAACAAATTTTTTATTCAAATTTTTTTTATATAACTCAAAGTTTTTTCTTCTATAACTGATTACTCTCTTTAATTTACTTAATCTAAAATTTAAAATTGTTGCTTGAAGATTATCCATTCTTGATACATAACCAAAATTTCTAATTATATTTCTATTACTCATTCCGTGATTTCTTAAATCTATAATTTTTTTATAAATTTTTTTATTATTGGTTACTAAATAACCAGAATCACCAGCTGCATTTAAATTCTTTAGTGGGTGGGCCGAAAAACATCCTACATCCCCATAAGTACCGCAAATTTTTCCTTTGTATTTTGACATTATAGACTGTGCGCAATCCTCGATTACAGGAATATTGTATTTTCTTGATAACTGCATAATTTTAATCATATTACATACTCTTCCAGTCAAATGTACTGGCAAGATTGCTTTAGTTTTTTTTGTAATAGCGCCTTCAATCAAATCTTCATCAATATTTTGATCATCTTTAACATCAACAAATACGGGTGTAGCTCCTAAATGAACTATTACAGCAGTAGTAGCTATAAATGAATTAGATACTGTAATAACTTCGTCACCTTTTTTTATACCTAGTAAATGCAAAGCAAAGGTTAAGGCATCGGTTCCACTATTCAATGATACACAATATTTTACTTTACAAATCTTTGAAATATTTTTTTCAAATTTACTTACTTCATCAAAATTAGTCACAAAATTTGCGTTTTTTAAACAATTATCAATTTTTTTTATTAACTTAGGCTTTTCGTCAAGATACTGTTTTTTTAGATTAATATATGGAATTAACATTTCTTATAAAAATCTTTTACAGTTTTAATGATATAGTTTATTTGATCGTTTTTTAAGTGTTGATCACAAGGAAATGAAATAATTTTTTTTGCATGTGCATCTGTTATCGGAAAATCTCCTTTTTTGTATTTAAGATATTTGTATGCCTTTTGTAAATAAATAGGGATTGGATAATGAATTTTTGCTTCAATACCTTTTTTTTTACAGTAAGCATATAATTTATCTCTGTTTCTTGCGAAAATAATATATAAATGATAAACAATTTTGAAATTAGTAGGTCTTTTTGGAATATCTATCTCACTAATTTTTGAAAACCCTTCATCAAACTTTTTAGCATTTTTTATCCTTGCATTTGCAATTTGTTTTGCTTTTGGTAATAACCAATTTCCAACAACAGCTTGAAAAGTGTCTAATCTTGAGTTATATCCACAAATCTCAACTTCGTCTCTATTTTTTAATCCATGATTTCTTAATAATAACAAACTTTTAAATAAATTTTTATCATTAGTAGTTATTATTCCTCCATCAGACCATACATTTATATTCTTTAATGGATGCAATGAAAATGCACCTGCTTTTCCCCATGTCCCAGAATTTTTTCCTTCTATATTGGCTAATATTGATTGGCAAGCATCTTCTACGACATGTAATTTATATTTTTTTGAAAGCTTCATTATTTTAGGCATATATGTCATATATCCTGTAAAATGTACTGGAACTATTGCTTTTGTTTTTTTTGTAATTTTTTTTTCAATCAAATTAACATTCATGCAAAAAGTATCATCGCAGTCTACAAAAACTGGCACAGCGCCTAATTCAGTTATAGCTCCAACAGTAGCCACAAAAGTATTTGCAGCAGTAATTATTTCATCACCAGGTTTTATACCTAGGGCTTTAAGAGTTAATTTAATTGCGTCTGTTCCAGAGTTAACTCCAACTGCATATTTTGTACCAATAAGTTTTGCAAAATTTTTTTCAAATTTTACCAATGGAGCTCCTAAAGTGAAATCACCGGTTTGCACAAAACTCTTTAAATTGGACCATAATTCTGGACAATTTTTAAATTGCTGTGGTAAATATGAGTATCTAACTTTCATAATTTATTTTAAGTTTATTGACTTCATCCTTTTGATATTGAAGTACATTTCGTTTTCTAAAGGATTAATTAGTAATTTTTTTTTAAAAGCATTAATTAAATCAATTATTCCATCTTTAATAGTAAAATTTGGTTCAAAACCTATAACTTTTTTTATTTTTTTTGACGAAATGTGGTAAGACCTTAAGTCATCACTATTTTTTTTCACTATATTAATATCGCCTCCTAAACAACCATTTACCAAATCAGCTAAATATTCAACAGTATAATTTTCAAATCCTACATTAAATGACTCATTTTTAACTAGATTTGCCTCAGCGTTAAGTATCCTAATATATGCTTCGCACATATCAGAAATATGAATATTTGGTCTTAATTGACTGCCACCAAAAATGATTATCTCACCTTTATTAAACGCATTATTTGTTAATATATTGACAACTAAATCTAATCTCTGTCTATTTGAGAAACCACAAACAGTTGCAGGTCTTACACTTGTACAGACAAAATTATCAGTTGAATATTTGTATAAAATCTCTTCGCACTTTACCTTAAATCTTGAATATTCAGTCAAAGGATCTAAAGAAGCATTTTCTGTGACTTCTAAATCTTTTTTAACACCATAAACACTTGAAGATGAAGCATAAATAAATCTTTTTACCCCGCATTCTCTGCAAGTTTTTACTAGATCTTCAAATGGATCAAAATTAATAGATTTTCCCAGTAATGGATCAAGGTCAAAGCTCGGGTCATTAGAAATACATGCTAAATGTATAACAAAATCAAAGTTTTTAATTAATCCTCTTAAATAATTTATATCTCTTATATCGCCTTTAATTAATTTTAAATTATTTTGATTTAAAGGTAATGTTTGCCCATAAATAAATAAGTCATATACAGTCACATCATAATTATTTTTTACTAAAATTTTACTTAATTCTGTACCTACATAACCAGCACCACCTATTAGCAATATGTTTTTCCTCATTTTATTTCCATAAATATTCAATAGTTCTTTCTAAACCATCAAATGATAGACTTTCTTTATTTCCAATAGTCTCTACCGATTTAGCTGCACCAATTGAACCTAACAACAAAGCTAATTCTGGATTTAATTTAAGTTTTACAGCGAGAGAGGTAATTGAGAGCATTGTATCTCCGGCTCCAACTTTATCGATGGTTCTACTGGCAAAAGCTGGGCACTCAAAAGATTTGAAATTTTTATTCATTAACATAGCACCATGTTTTCCTCGTGTTACAATAATATTTTTTATTTTTTTATTTATAATTATTTTTCTTAACAAAATTTTAACATCAGTAGTTGTATCCCTTAACTCTTGTCTTAACTCATTTTCATTAACAACTAGTAAATCTGCATTATAATATTTATCCAAACTATGGTAGCCAATGTTTGCAGCATTCACCTGTGTTGTTAATGCTAAAAAATTTTTATTTGATATTATTTTTTTTGCCAATTTATTATCAATAAAATGATGTCCATAATCACTTACGATTATTAAACTATTTTTTTGGTTGTAGTTATTTATAAAGGTACTAATTTTTGTTTTATTTTGATTTTCATTATTATTTGGTAAAATATAGGAACCAAAGAGTTTATAGTTTGAAATTTGGTCCACAAATCTTTTCTTAATTATAGTATTGTAAAGTTTTGTTGGTTTAAAAAATACAGTTTTAACTTTTTTATCCAATTTTTTTTTTATCAATGAACTATATTCTTTTTCAAATCCAAAAGGAGAAATAAGACTGATTTGTTTACAGAAAGTAGATAAATGATTTGCTATTGCAGCCGACCCGCCGAGATATTTTTCATTAAATTTTTCACTTAGAACTAAATGGGGTTCCTTGCCAGATTTTCCTATTACTGATCCAAAAAAATATTGGTCAATTATGAGCTCTCCTATTATTAAAACTTTTAAAGATTTAAATTTGTTAAATATTTTAACAATTTCATCAAAATTGTATTTTTTTTTCAATTTATCAATGAACTTTTTTTGAACATCATTTAAAGCGAAATTAGTTGAATTTATTAAGTTGGATGAGCTATAAGTTTCACCTGAAGTATATTTAATAACACCTCCATATTTTTTCACTAGTAACTTCTCTAGGTATATTTTTTTTGTTTTATCTTTTGTATTATCTTTGTAGTCAGGACCTTTTACATAAAAATTAGGTTTGATAATTTTAATCATATCTACAGCAGACTCTTGATTACTTACAACAACTTCATCGACTATCTTTATACCCTTTAAGAATTCTGCTCTCTGTAGCTTATTAAATAAAGGACGTCCTGGCCCTTTTTTTATAAATTTATCATCCGTAATTGATACTATTAAAAAATCACCATATTTTTTTGCTTCACGGAAATGGTTTATATGACCTAAATGTATCAAATCAAAAACCCCGTGGCACAAAACAATCTTTTTATTTTTTAATTTTAGATAGCTTATTTTTTTCTTAATTTTTTTTATGTCAATCATTTAAATATTTAAACCAACCTCTTGTGGCTTTTTTTATTTTTTTTGGAGTCCATAAAGGTGCATCTTTCCAATAATCAATATTCTCAAGCAAATTTTTAATACCAAAATTTATACCTATCTTTGGTGACCACTTTAACTCTTTTTTAGCTAATTTTATATCAGCTTGAGTTATCTCGGGTTCTCCCGGTCTTTTTGGAATAAAAATTTTTTTACATTTTAAAATTGAGACAATTTTATTTACAGATATTGACTTTCCCGATCCAACATTGATTATTTTACACAAGCCATTATAACCTATTGTTTTATTTAGTGCTTTTATAACATCTGATACATAAGTAAAATCTCTAGTTTGATTACCGTCTCCAACAACTGTGAGTGGTCTATTAGATATTTTTTGTCTTAAAAATACACCAAACATTGCTCCGTATGCACCAGATGTTCTAGACTTTGGTCCATAAACATTAAATAATCTTAATGATAATGCTTTAAACTTATACAAACGGGAGTAATGCATTATTATATCTTCACCAAGTTTTTTTGTTAATGCATAAGGATATTTTGGGTCTAATTTTTCTGTTTCTTTGGTTGGATAATTTTTAGGTATACCATAACAAGAGGATGAAGCGGTATAAATAATTTTAGGAATTTTATATTTGATTATTAAGTCTAAAATATTTTTTGTACCCATAACATTTGAATTAAAGTATTTATTTGGATTATTAATACTCGGAACTATATCTGCAAGAGCTGCTAAGTGAAATACTATATCGACATCTCTAAAATATTTTTTGTAACTACCAATCTTAGAAATATCAGCTTTTACAAATTTTACTTTATCCAAGACCCCATTGAGATTTTCTAATCTCCCTGAACTTAAATTATCTATAACAATCACATTATGTTCTTTTTTTTTTACTAGATTCTCTACAAGATGAGAGCCAATAAAACCAGATCCGCCTGTAACTAGTATTTTCATTATTTTTTATTTATTACAAAATTGTCAATTGCTAAAATATCTAAGTCTGTCCAAAAAAACGTTGCAAGCATCCTCAGGACTATTAACTTTTGATTCACCTATAATTAATTATTAAAATTTAGACATAGCTCCGCACTATGTAAAATTTTGATTTTACATAATTTAAACATACATTTTACACTGCTCTAAAAATATTCTTCTTTTTAGAGGCGATTATTTTAAAATTACCTATCATTCCAGATATGGATAATTTTTTTTCATTTAAATTTTCTAATACAAAATTAGAAAAAGGTCCCGACAAGAATTGATAA
>MDSZ01034018.1_pt1 | contig 22038 bp, 19 predicted proteins | sample 811201 | NCBI WGS metagenome assembly MDSZ01 (sample SAMN05326647, study PRJNA326480) | marine metagenome | isolation source: seawater | place: Indian Ocean: North | collected 2010 | reverse complement strand
TTATATCGTTACGGGAGCGGCATCAGGTATTGGTGCGGCCGTGGTTGCGCGCCTTCAAGCTGATGGCGAAAAGGTGATTGGGCTCGATCGCCAGGATGCCGACATCATTGCCGATCTGTCGACCGTATCCGGTCGACAGGGGGGCGTCGAGCAGTGTCTGAATGCCTGCCCGGAGGGGCTGGATGGTTTGGTGTGTTGCGCGGGCGTGGGGGGAACGCATCCGCTGACGTCGCTGATTCCTGAAGTGAATTTTTTCGGCTCGACTGCATTGCTTGAGGGCTTGGCGGACAGCCTGGCCTCGCGTCGGGGCAGCGCTGTGTTTGTGTCCTCGAACTCCGCGCCGCATCCCAGTGACGAACAGTATATGCAGGCGTTGATTGACGGTAACCGGGAACTGCTTGCTGAGCGACTGCCCGAACTCAGCGGTCATCAGGCTTATAGTGGCTCGAAACAGGCAATCGCCCGTTGGATGCGGCGCCAGGCGCCAGATTATGCGCGCAAAGGTGTGCGCCTGAACGCCGTGGCGCCGGGCTACACGCGCACAGCGATGACGGCCGAGACAGAAAATCACCCGGACTATGCCGCGGCAATAAAAGAATTTTTGGAGAGCATCCCCTTGGGACGTGCGGGTGAGGCAAGCGATATTGCCAATGCGATTGGCTTTCTGCTCAGCCGCGAGGCCGCTTTTGTTTGCGGTTCCCTGCTGTACGTGGATGGCGGTCACGATGCCATGTTTCGGCCGGATGTCATTTAAGGAGCGCGTGTATGGCAAAGGCAGAAGACTATGGCTTGGGGCCCAATACCTTTCCCAGAGGCTGGTTTCTGATTGCGGAATCCTGCGAGTTGGAAGATCGTCCCGTTCCACTGCGTTATTTTGCGAGAGACTTCGCGCTGTACCGCAGTGAAGAGGGGTGGCCGGTGCTGCTGGACGCCTATTGTCCGCATATGCAGTGCCATATTGCGGCCAGCGATTCGGCGGTGATTGCCCGCGAGGGGGCGCAGATCGAAGGTTCGTCTATTCGCTGTCCCTATCACGGCTGGCGTTTCGGTCCCGACGGCGTCTGTGATGATATTCCCTATCATGACGGCCCCAAACCCCGCTCGGCAAAGCTCACCAGTTATCCGGTGGTGGAGCAGTTGGGGGGCATCTGGATGTGGTTTGATCCCGATGGTGGCGAACCCGCCTACCCCGCGCCGGATCTGGCGCAGTGGCATCAGCCGCAATGGATTCACTGGCGCATGGATCACCTGGGTGAGTTACCGGTCAATCCCCAGGAAGTGATCGACAATATGGCCGATGCGCGCCATCTCGGTCCCACCCACGGCGCGCCCTGTGAGTACTTTGAGAATGAGTGGCGCGACCATATTTATATCCAGCGTCAGGGCGGCTTCCATCAGGAATACCAGGCCATGCTGAAAACGGTGACCTGGTATACCGGGCCCGGTGTGTTGCTGTCGCACCAGTTGTTTGGCGACGTGGAAAGTATTGAGCTGATCGCCAATACACCCGTGGAAGACGGTGTTTGTCGACTCTGGCACGGCTTGCTGGTGAACAGCCAGGTCGACAAGCCCGGAGACGATGAGCGGGAGCAGGCGGCGGCGTTACAAGCCGGAGCGCTGGACTCACTGGCCTCGGATTTTGCCGTCTGGAAACACAAGGGCTCGGCAATTCGTGTACTGCAATTGAAGTCGGACGGCCCTTTCGGGCGCGGACGTCAGTGGTACAAGCAGTTCTTTCAAGACGATGAAAGCGCGGCCGCTACCCGGCAGGCGGTGAACGGCATTGCCCATATCGACGATCTGGAGCGGCCCGATGAAGACAGTCGGCGCATAGAGTCTGAACTGAATCTGCAGCCGTGAACGCCTTGGCTACTTAAAGATTCAAGATGAGCGTTTCCGCGCATTTTTATGGCTGTTTTTGTCATCGTTTTTTATCCGCTGGGGCGTAAGATTTTCGCTAAGACGAGTGAGGGGCTGTTGCGCCATTGCTGCCAATACCTCCTCTCTCCGCCTACCAAAATACTGATAACGACATGAATGGGCACAGGCAATGAAGGACGATAACGACATCATTCCGTAGCGAAGCGTCCGGGGTTTTCCGCCGGAGATACCTTCCCACTTTTTGACTCAAGCGGCCTGCCATCGGGCGAGCCGTTGACGGCCTGCTGTTGCCTGCATTCTCAGCTTTCCGTCAGCCAGATAACTAATGCTAACGGTTGAGAGACCGCCATTCTTAACCTCAATAATGAAAACGGAGTTATGGCATGAAGAATTATCCATTCACTGCAGGTGCACGGCTGAAGGTATTGCCCTTGGCGATATCACTGCTTTCGCTGCCTACCCTGGTGTCAAACGCGTCGGCACAGGCCCTTGAAGAGGTTCTGGTTACCGCAGAGCGTCGTGTCGAATCGCTGCAGGACACGCCCATATCGATTACCGCGCTGAACAGTGAGGGGATTGATAAGCGCGGCATTACCAACACCGACGATATGTTCGCGTCGATGCCGGGTATGGGCGGCTATTCCGCGCCCGGTTCGCGCGGTGCAACCAGTCTGAGTATTCGCGGTATTTCCGGTGGCGTGGGCTCAAATATTTCACTGGACCCGGCTGTCGGGATGTATGTGGATGGTGTCTACGTCGGCAAAATGCTCGGCACAGCCATGGATGTTGCGCAGATCGAGCGCATTGAAATTCTCCGTGGTCCGCAGGGCACCCTTTATGGCCGGAACTCAACGGCCGGTGCGATTAACGTGATTTCGCGTAAACCACTGGGCGAGTTTGCCGCCGATCTGACCGCGGGACTCGGCAACTACGGACTGCGCACCTTGAAGGGCAGCGTGGACTTTGATGCGATCGGTGAGGTCGGCGAAGGGGCCGGCAGACTCAGTGCGGCATTGAATTTCCTGAGCAAAGACCGCGACGGCTTCTACGAGAATTACTCCGGTGGCGAGGACTTCGACAACCTGGATCGACTGGCCTGGCGCGCTGCGCTGCGCTGGGAGCCCCGCGAAAATATCACAGTGGACTACATCTACGATCACAGTGAGTTGGATGAGGTGGGTACGCTCCAGAAAGCCGTGGGCTTTACTGCCCTGAATACTCAGGGCACCAGCCGACTGGATTTTCTGAAGAACACCGTATTGCCCAGTGCTCAGGGTCTGGCGATGGCGCCGGGTGCCGATGGCCGTATCGCCAGCCGCTGGATTCCCTCTATTCAGAAAACCATCGATGCCTACGAACAGGTATTGGCCAGAGGTGAAGGGCGGCCGAAAGGCGGCTGGGCGGATAATCCCCCGGTCAGCGAGAACGAGTCTGACGGTCACGCCATTACTGCGGAGTGGTTCCTGGGTGAGCGCGGTGTACTGGGTGAAGTCACGCTGAAGTCGATTACGGCTTACCGCGAAATTGAAACCTATGTCTTTGGCGATCTCGAGGATATTGACAGCAGCCTGGATGCCAACGGCATCGGTGCCTACAACGACAATCTCCACCTGGCATTGCTGCAGATCTATGGTCAATTTGGTGGTGCTGGCGCCGACGGTGTGTGGAATGCGGTCGACACCTTGGGGGCGGGACACAGCCTGCAGGACACCAGCTCTGCCTATGAGCAGTTTTCTCAGGAGTTCCAGCTCACGGGGGCAACCGCGCAACTGGATTACACCCTGGGTTTGTTCTGGTTCGAGGACGAGTCCAACTACGACCGCAAGGCCGCTTTTGCCTTGCCGCTGGCCGGCCGTCAGGCTGAAAAATACACGCTGAACACGGATGCCTTGGCGCTGTACGGTCAGGGGACCTATCGCTTTGCGCAACTCGAGGACCGGCTGGCGCTGACCATCGGTATGCGTTACACCGAAGAGAAAAAAGCGGTGGCCTATAACTTCGGCAGGGTGGTCAGCCCCTTTGGCGTGACGCCGGCGCGATCTACAGACCTGGATAACAACTTCTACAACTTCAGCTACAACGCGACCGTGGCCTACGATGTGGCTGACAATATCAATGCCTTCCTGCGCTACGCCACCGGCTATCGTTCAGGTGGTTTCAACGGCGAAATCTTTGCCAATGGCTTCGATGAGGAGACCATTGAGCAGGTGGAAGTGGGGGTGAAGTCGGATTGGCTGGATAAGCGACTGCGCGTCAATGCCGGTGTGTATGCCTATAAATACGATGACCTGCAAACCAGTGTGATTGACACCACCTCGGGGACGGCGGCGTCGGCGATCATCAATGCCGGTGTGGCCGAGCGCTGGGGCAGCGAGCTCGAAATCTCGGTAGCGCCTGTTGAAGCGATGGTCGTCAGTCTGGCGTATTCCTACATCCACGGTGACTTTGCCGAGTATCCGAGCACCTGCTTTAACGGCGAGTGTATCAAGGGCTACAAGGAATCAAAGCGCGGTAATTCACCGAGCAATAAAGTGAATCTGAGCCTTGACTACACCTTTGCCAGCACCGCCATCGGTGACTTCAACCTGTTTGTTGATGCGAACTGGCAGGATACTTGGGAGCAGGTCAGTCTGGCCCCGGCGGTTATCTCTGACGGTATGGGTGGCCAGGGTGTCTATTCCTTCCCCGTGCGGTCCATGGATGAGCGCACCGTGGTGAACGCGCGTATCAGTCTGAGCAATATCCCGGTGGAAAAAGGTGAGCTGATGGTGTCGCTGTGGGGGAACAATCTGACCGACGACGACTACCCGGCGTACGGTATTAACTTCCAGGGTCTGGGGCTCGAAACTGAACAATACGGTGCGCCGCGGACCTACGGTCTGGAGCTGCGTTACCGCTACTGATTCGCTCGGGCTCTCCCCCCAGCATTCCGGCGGGCTCAGGCCCGCCTTTTTTGTGCCCGTTTCTCCGGTTTCGCCAGGGTTCAGTCGTCGAAAAATTCCGAGCGGTACTGCTTGGGGGTAAGCCCGGTCCAGTTGCGGAAAGAGCGGATAAAGGAGCTCGACTCAAGAAAGCCCAGCAGTTCACCAATCTCATGAATTTTCAGCGTGTTTTCACGGAGGTGGCGCATGGCGATATCGCGTCGATAGTGGTCCTTCAGCTCCTGATAGCTGGTGCCCTCGCTCTGCAGGCGGCGGCGCAAGCTCGACGGTGACATGTGCAGGTTTTCCGCCATGTCTTCGAAACTGGGGAGGCTGCCGGCGCCGCTTTTGGCGAGCAGTGAGCGAATGGCGGCGCCGGTACTGGCGGGACGGGAGTCCTGAGCGATCAGCGCGTAAACCGCATTTCGCAGGAAGGCTTCCAGCGATTCCGAGGTATGTACGGTGCGATAGCGCAGACAGTCAGCGTGAAAGCGCATGGCCGTGTAGTCGGCGTCGTAGCTGGGTGTGGCGCCCATCACTGTGTTGACGCTGTTGGTGTAGGCGGTAGAAAACTCCGGTGCGGAGATCTGTACGTCAATCAGATCGATATCTCGGCCGACCAGCCACCCCATGAAGGCATGCCAGACCCGGAGTCCCGAGGCCTTGGCCACGGTGTCTGAAAATTCTACGCGATCCCAACTGTCCGGCATGAATTGCGGTTTGATGGTGTTGTTATCGAAGTGATAGCGCAGCTCGGCAGTGTCCCCGTCGACGCTCAGAATGATGTGGTAGCCGGTCATTGGATACACCATGCGCTGATAGCGCTCGGCGCGGCGCAGGGCCTCCTCCAATGTCTGGCAGTTGATAATGCTGTAGCACATGAAGTGAAAAATATCGCTGCCGATTCCGGCGCCCCAGGGAACCGCCACATTCAGTTTCTGCATTTCTTCGGCGGCCAGCTCATACAGGCTGGAATAGCGGTAGCCCGGCAGCAGCGTATCCGGGTCTTCCTGTATCAGGCGATTCATATCGAGGCCGCCGCGCTTGGCAATCGGGGCCGGTTCTATACCGACTTTCTCCAGATAATCCAGCAGCCGCAAAAATTTTCGGACGGGGATTTCATGCTGGATATCGGGCTTGGCTGTAGTCATGGCGATGCGTTCTATTGAGTGATTGCCTGATGCTAAATGTCGGCAATTCTGAAAGTTTATGTGCTTTAGCGATTTATTGTGGTGACTAATATGTGAGTTCAAATAATTAAAAGCAATGACGCAATTGGAGTAGTGATGAACGTGAATAGCCGTGGGTATATCGCTAAGGAGGCCCTGGGTAGTGGAGTCGTTAATGGACTGATCAATGGCGCCTTTGCCTGGTATCTGAGTCGCGATAAAGAGCAGCTACTGGTCTGGGGGGAGAAGGGAATGGTCGTCGACTTTCTGTTCACCGCACTGATTCTTGTTTTCCTGTTGAGTTTGATTGTTCTGCCGCTGCAGCGCCGAAAATTCGCCAAAGCCTCCACCGTTGTTCAGCCTCCGTTCGCATTCATCCGCTATCTGGGTTGGGCCGCCGGGTATCGCGACAGCGTGAAGTCGCTGTTGCTGGCACTGACGGCGGTCGTGGCGTCTCTACCGTTGTTGTGGTTGGTGTTCTCGCTGATGGGCGCGCAGAGCTATTCGCCCTATGAATTTACCGTGTTGAAAAGTGTTTACACCGGATTGCTGTCGGTGGCAGTGGTACCTGTGGTGATTCTGTTTGCCATGCATCCGGTGCGCCGAATTAAAGAGAAAAAAGAAGGAGAGCTTGTGTGAGCGGAGAACTGCATAACAAGGTGGCGCTGGTCACCGGTGGCGCGACGGGTATCGGTCGTGCGATTACCGAAGAGCTGGTTCGCCAGGAGGCGAAGGTGGCGGTACTGGATATCAATGATGACGCCGGACAGTCGCTGGTCAGCGAGCTCAATGCCAGCGGCGCCGATACGTTTTATCTGCACTGTGATGTCAGCAAGGAAGACGTCGTCAAAGCGGCAGTAAATGCGGTGACTACGCATTTTGGACGCCTGGATATTGCCTGCAATAACGCGGCGGTGAGTCGCGGTAACGGGCCTATCCACGAGTTCAGTCGCGAGGTATTCGATCAGACGCTGGAACTGTGCCTGACCAACACCTGGTTGTGCATGAAGTATGAGATTGCCGCGATGTTGGCGCAGGGCGGTGGTGCCATCGTTAACATTTCGTCGAATGCTTCGCTCCGCGGTCAGGCGTTCAACACCGCCTATGCCACGGCGAAGGGCGGGGTGAACATTCTCACCAAGAGTGCGTCGACCGAATATGCCGCTAAAGGCATTCGTATCAACGCTGTCTCTCCCGGTGTGATCCGGACACCGGGTCTGGAAAAGTATTTTGAAGAGCAGCCCAAAATGGCGGAGCAGTTGCGCAAGGTGGCGCCCATGCAGCGCCTGGGTGAACCCGCGGAGATTGCCAATGCGGTGGCGTTTCTCCTGTCAGAGAAAGCCTCGTTCATTACCGGCCAACTGCTGTCGGTAGACGGTGGCGGTGCGGTAAGAGGATAAGTCGTATGTCGATCATTGCATCTACCCGAAAACCCCGTGTTGACCTGCCTATGCCCTACGGCTGGTTTCAGGTTTTGTATTCTCACGAGCTGGCCGCAGGTCAGTCGCTGCCGCTGGAATATTTCGGTCAGGAACTGGTGATTTTCCGCACCGAGCAGGGCGAGGCCAAAGTGCTGGATGCTTACTGTCCGCACATGGGCGCGCACCTTGGCTACGGAATTCGCGATCATGCCGGTGGTGGCTCGCGAGTGGTGGGTGACAGCATTGTCTGTCCGTTTCACGGCTGGCAGTTCAATGGTGACGGGCAGTGTACCGGGATTCCCTACGCACAGCGCAACCCCCCGAAAGTTGAGCGCTGTGAGCAGGTCATTCCGTCCTGGGAAGTGCGCGAACAGAACCAGTGTATTTACGTGTGGTATCACCCGGAAAATATCGAGCCCTTGTTCGAACCGCCGGTGATTGACGAAGCGGTGCCGGGCAATGGCGACTGGGGCGAGCTGAAAGTTTACCAGTGGGACATCGCTACTCATCCTCAGGAAATTGGGGAAAATGCGGTCGATGCTGCCCACTTCCAGTTTGTGCACGGCACCCCTCAAGTCCCCGAGCCCACGGTGATGCGGTTCGAGGAGCACTGCCGTTTTGGCCTGCTGGAATCGCCGATGGACACACCCAAAGGGCGGGTAGAGGGCCGTATTGAAAACAGCAGTGTCGGGCCGGGGATTGCCACGGTGCGCTTCAGCGGCATCTGCGATACGGTATTGATGGCCAATCTGACGCCTATCGATGAACACAATACCCGCGCCATGTACGCGTTTATTCAGCGGGATGCGAATGGCAAGTCGGTGGGGCGTGTGGCGCAGGCGATTATTGATGACATTCGCCAGCAGATGGAAGAGGACCGCATTATCTGGGCGCGCAAACGCTACCTGGAAAAGCCGATGCTCTGTGATGGCGATGGTCCCTTTGCGAAATTTCGTCGCTGGTACGGCCAGTTTCTGATTGAGGGACAGGTTGATGATCGCCGTTAAAGAAGTGCGAGACTGCCGTCATCCCGCCCTGATGTCGCCGGGGCGAATCGGCAATCTGACCCTGCGTAATCGCACGCTGCTGGCGGCGATGGGCACCGAGTACGTCGAAGAGGATGGCAGTATCGGCGAGCGCGCGATCGCCTACTACGAAGCGCGTGCTGCCGGTGGTGCGGGCATGATCGTGCTGGAAACCAGTTCCATCGCCTGGCCCTTCGGGATGTCGATGCCAAGAATGCTGGGGCTTTCTTCCGACGATTATATTCCGGGACTGAAGCGACTGGCTGAGCGGGTGCAGCAGCACGGCTGCCGTATTGCCGCGCAGTTGAATCATAGCGGCAAGGTGTCTGCCCATGATGTTGCCGAGGGCCGGACATTGTTGGTGCCGTCGCTGCCCAAGCGTGCTGCCAATGATATGGGCGATGGCCTGACCATGGCCGAGATGGCAAATTTCGTGCGCTCAGCGGGTCCGGACGGCAAAGGGCCGCGCTTCAAGGAAATGGAGCAGAGCGACATCGACTGGGTGGTGGATTGCTTTGCGTCAGCCGCCCGGCGGGTGATGGAGGCGGGCTTCGATGCCATTGAACTGCACGCTGGACACGGCTATCTGTTGTCCTCCTTCCTGTCGCCGTATGCGAACCGTCGCGACGATGACTACGGCGGTAATCTTGAAAACCGTGCACGGCTGCTTCTCAATGTCGTGGCGGCGATCAAGCGGGAAATCGGCGACGACTTTCCGATTGTCGTTCGCCTCGATGCACATGAATATCGCACTGAGGGTGGAATTACCCTCAATGACGCGGTGCGGGTGGCGGTGCTCTTGGAGCAAGCTGGGTGTCACGCCATTGATGTGAGCGCCTATTCCAACAACAGCGCTATTGGTTTTACCGAGGGGCCGCTGGTACATCAGCCCGGTGGCTATATCGATTTTGCCAAGGCGATCAAGGCGGCCGTGTCGATTCCTGTCATTGCGGTGGGGCGCATCGAGCCGGACGTGGCCGAGCGTCATATTGCGCATGGCGATTTCGACTTTCTGGCCATGGGCCGCAAGCTGCTGGCTGATCCGGATTTACCGAATAAGTTGAAGGACGGGCGCGCGGAGACGATCCGGCCCTGTATCTATTGCTATGTCTGTGTCAGCCAGATTTTTATCAATAAATCACTGCGCTGCGCGGTGAATCCCGAGACAGGCTACGAGCAGGATCAGCGTCACCTGCCGATGGCGGAAAATCCCAAGCGGATTCTGGTTGTCGGCGGTGGTCCGGCGGGGATGGAAGCGGCACGAGTCCTGGCCGAGCGAGGGCATCGCGTTCAATTGTGGGAGCGAGAGCCCCAGTTAGGCGGTACGCTGCGGGTTGCGGCTCTGGCTTACGAGCCCAATGGGCGTTTGATTTCCTACCTTGAGCAGGGGCTTTACGCTGCCGGTGTCGAGGTATGCCTGGAGCGCGAAGCCACCGTTGAGGCGCTGGTTAATGCGGGGTGCGATGACGTCGTGCTGGCACTGGGCGCTGATCGCCGTGCCCCGGCGCTGCCCGGTAAAGAGTTGCCTCATGTGCTGGATGGCGAAGAACTGCGCGATATGCTGTTCAAGGGCGATGCACGAGGAAAGCTGGGCGTTGTTCAGCGTGTGCTGCTGAAACTGATGAACGGCTTGGGCATAAACCGCAATATTGATCGCATGCGGATGCTCAGCAAGCTGTATATGCCATTGGGCAAGCGCATCGTGATTATCGGTGGCGGTCTGGTGGGGCTTGAGGTGGCCGAGCTTCTCGCTGAGCGGGGGCGCGAGGTCAGCGTGCTGGAACCGGGACGCGATTTTGGTGCCGAGCTGAGTGTTGTTCGCCGCTGGCGTGTGCTGCATGGTTTGCGCTCGCATTCTGTTGCCTTGATTAACAAGGCGACGGTGAGCCGTATCGATGCCCAAGGGGTTCACTACGAACATGGGGAGACCTCGCAGCGGGTGCACGCGGACAATGTGATCATTGCCCAGGGCGCCGTTCCCAGTACATCGCTCCAGCGGCAGTTGGAGGAAAAAGGGCTGAGCGTCCATAACATTGGTGACAGCGCCGAGATTGCTTACATCGAAGGGGCAATACACAGTGCGCGGGCACTGGCAGCGACGCTCTGAATAACAATAACGACGGGAGGGCGGAATGCGCCTGATTTTCAAAAGTGTTGCTGTGCTGGTGGTCCTGGCACTGTTGCTAGCAGGAGGGCTGTGGTTCTCGCTGTATGAGTTTCGGCCAGCCCTGCCGACGCAGCAGTTGTTCGTCAACGGTCGAATTCTGACGATGGATAGCGACAACCGCGTGGTGAATGCGCTGTTGTTGGAGGGTGAGCAGATTGCCGCTGTGGGTGATGGGGATCGCCTGCGAGCATTGGCGGACGAGAATGCGGTAGTGATCGACCTTAAGGGGAAGACACTCTTGCCTGGGTTTATTGACGCTCACGGTCATTTTCCCGGCACCGGCCTCGCCGCAAGAGGTGTGGACCTGAGCAGCCCGCCGATTGGCTCAGTACGACGTATCGCCGATTTGCAGGCGCAGTTACGTCAGGCGGAATCAGCGCTTGACGAGGGGGCGTGGCTGTTCGGCTTTGGCTACGATGACTCTCTGCTGGCTGAACAGCGGCACCCCACACGCGAAGAACTCGATGCGGTCTCGGCAACGCGGCCGATTTATTTGATGCACAGCTCTGGTCATCTGGGTATGAGCAATACGGCTGGCTTGAACGCGGCGGGGATTACGCTCGATACGCCAGACCCGGAGGGCGGCGAGATCGTACGTGATGCTGACGGCATGGCGACCGGGCTGCTGCTTGAGCATGCCACGGATCTGGTTGCGCCGCTGGCGATGGACTTTTCCTTTTTCGATTTTATTACAATGAGTGATCTCGCTGCGCAGCAGTATCTGGCGGCCGGGGTGACGACGGCGCAGAGCGGTGGCGTGGATACGCGTTTTTTGCGCGGACTCAAACTGCTGTCTGATTTGGGACGCATTCCTCAGCGATTGATTGTCTGGCCGTTGGCGGACAAGTCGGCAGAAGATTTGGACAGCGGTCTGCTCAATGCCGAATCCCTGCACACGGCGCGCTTTGATATGAAGGCGGTGAAACTGATTGCCGATGGTTCTATTCAGGGATACACCGCGCATCTGCATCAGCCGTATTACCGGCATCCCGACCCGAGCTTTCGCGGCTTTCCGCGGCTTTCTGATCAGTCGCTGACTGAGCAACTGGTGAAATACCACTGCGAGGCTTATCAGCTTGCCATTCACGGGAACGGTGACGAGGCGATAGAAAGCATTCTGAACGCCTTTGCCGAGGCGCAGCAGCGCTGTCCCCGCGATGACCCAAGGGCGATTGTCGTCCACGCACAAACGGCGACGCCAGCCCAATTGCAGCGCATGAAGGCTCTGGGGATGACGCCCAGCTTCTTTGTGGCTCATACCTTTTTCTGGGGGGATCGTCATCGCGACCGATTCCTCGGACCGGCGCGCGCCTCGCGCATAAGCCCTTTGCAGGACGCGTTGGATGAAGATCTGCGTTTTACTGTGCACTTGGACTCGCCGGTGGTGCCGATGGATATCGGGCGATTGCTGTGGTCGGCGACCACCCGTCAGACGCGCAGTGGCGCCGTTTTGGGTGAAGAGCAACGGGTGGATATTTGGCAGGCGCTGAGGTCGGTCACCATTGATGCGGCTTGGCAAAGTTTTGAGGAGCTGCGACTGGGCTCGCTGGAAGTGGGTAAGCAAGCCGACCTTGTGCAACTGGATCGCGACCCCACTGAGGGGGCCGAGGCACTGCTGGCATTCAAGGTGGAGCGAACCTGGATAGGCGGTCGCTGCGTGTACCAGCGCGGGCGTGACGACTGCGAACTGACGGAATAAATCAGGAGAGACAATGAACAAACGCTTGGATGGGAAAGTGGCCATTGTGACGGGTGGCGGACAGGGGATTGGCGCGGCAACAGCCATGCGCTTTGCCGAAGAAGGGGCGAAGGTGGTGATTTGCAGCCGCCGCATGGAGCCGCTGGAGGGTGTTGCGCAGGCGATACGGGCGCAGGGGGGGGAATGTCTGCCCCTGTCTGTCGACGTCAGCGATGAAGAGGCCGTTAAAGCGCTGGTGGCCGAGACGCTGGCTGCATACGGCCGTCTCGATATTGTCGTGAACAACGCTGTGCTTATGGTGCCGGGTATGCTGTCGAGTCACAGCACGAAAGCCTGGCGTCAAAATTTCTCGGTGTCTCTCGATGGTGCGATGTTTCTGATGCGAGAGGCCTATCCAGAATTGAAGAAAAATCGCGGCGCGGTGGTGAATGTCTCCTCCGTCTGTGCACTGGCCGGGGCCGTGGCCACGGCCGCTTACAGTGCCTCCAAGGCAGCTGTGATCGCATTGAGCAAAAGTGCGGCAATTGAATGGGCGCCGAACATTCGGGTGAATACGGTATTGCCGGGGGCCTTTCTGACGCCCGCGCTGGAAAGCGTCAATCCGGATAAAGAGGCACAGGATGCCACCGGTAAGACCATTCCGCTGGGTCGAATCGGCGACCCGCGCGAGTGCGCCAATGCGATTCTGTTTTTGGCGAGCGATGAGGCTTCCTACATTACCGGCACAGAGCTGAATGTGGATGGCGGACGCATGGCCGAGTTGAACACCGGCAGTGCACGCTGGGAGGACAAGGCGTGAGCGAGATACTGGAAGCCCGAATTGACCGCCTCGAGTCACTGGATGAGATTCGTCAGCTCGTCGCCAAGTATGCGCTGTCGCTGGACATGCGTGATCTCGATGCTCATGTGAACCTCTTTGCTGCGGATATCAAAGTCAGTCGTGAACAGAGTGGGCGTGCCCACCTGAAAGCCTGGCTTGACGATACGCTGCGTCTGCAATTTACCGGTACGTCTCACCATCTTGGTAATCACATTATTGAGTTTGAGGATGCCGATCACGCGGTGGGCGTGGTGTATTCCAAAAATGAACACGAGTGCGGCGGTGAATGGGTGATCATGCAGATGCTGTACTGGGACGATTACGAGCGCATTGATGGCCGCTGGTATTTCCGCCGTCGCCTGCCGTGTTATTGGTATGCCACCGATCTGAACAAGCCCCCAATCGGCGACATGAAGATGCGGTGGCCCGGACGGGAACCGTATCACGGTGCCTTTCACGATCTCTTTCCAAGCTGGCAGGAGTTCTGGCAACAACGCCCCGAGGGCTTGCCGGAAGTGGCAGCGCCTGCGCCGGTAGATGAGTTTTTAAAATGTATGCGCCGGGGTACCCCCGCGCCACGAATTCGGGTGCGCTGATGACGTTATTTGAACCGGTCACACTCGGGCGCCTGGTGTTGGACAATCGTATTGTTATGGCGCCGATGACGCGCTCGCGGGCGGAGCCGGACAGTGATATGCCCAATGCCCTGATGCGCGAGTACTACACTCAGCGGGCGTCGGCTGGGCTGATTATTACCGAAGGCACGCATCCGAATGCGGAAGGCAAAGGTTATTGCCGAACGCCGGGCCTGTACACCGATGCGCAGCAGGCGGCCTGGGCCGATATCTGTGATTCCGTTCATCAGCGTGGCGGCAAGATCGTCTTACAGTTGATGCACTGTGGGCGCGTTGCTCACCCCGACAACAAGGCGGAGGGGGCGAGAACTGTTGCGCCGTCGGCTATTGCGGCCAAGGGCAAGATATACACGGAAGGCGGCATGCAGGGGTTTGCAGAGCCTGAAGCCATGACCGAGGCCGATATTCAGCAAACCATCGCCGACTATGCCGACGCGACACGCCGCGCTTATGCCGCGGGTTTCGATGGTGTTGAGCTGCACTGCACCAGCGGCTATCTGCCTGCCCAGTTTCTGTCGACAGGCACCAACCAGCGTGACGACCGTTACGGCGGGAGTCTTGAGAATCGCCTGCGTTTTGTACTGGAACTGCTGGCGGCAATGGCGGCTGTCGATGGCGCGGATCGGGTCGGAATGCGTATCTGTCCGGGTAATCCCTTCAACGATCTGCATGATGACGATCCGGCAGAAACGTTTGGGGCCTTACTGGAGGCTGTCAGCCCTATGGGGCTGGCGTATCTCCATGTTATTCGCATGCCGGCCTTGCAGGACAATATTGCGCTGGCCAAAGCGCATTTTGATGGGCCGCTGATGGTGAATGACAGTTATTCACTCGACGAGGCCGAGCAGGCGATTGATGGCGCTGCGATCGCGGCCGTATCTTTTGGGCGAGCGTTTATTGCCAACCCGGATTTGCCAAAGCGCTTCAAACAGGGGCTGCCGCTGACGGAGATCAATCTCAGCACCTTGTATACGCCCGGCCCGGAGGGGTACACCGACTATCCCGCTGTGGATTGACGGGTGGCAGACAATAAAAAAGGGCCGCTATAGCGGCCCTTTTGCGTTTTACGACATATTTCTTGGCAAGTGCTTAGAAGCGTACAGCGGCACCCAGCAGGATACCGTCAGCTTCATCATCACCACCTTGATCGAAGTAGTTAATTTCCAGCTCAACTTCGGGCATGGGGAAGTAACTAACACCGATAGACAGCGTGTTGGTGTCGTAAACGTCAACATCCAAAATGTCGTAAGCCAAGCTGAAACCCAGGTTGTTGTCGATGTAGTAGGTAGCGCCTGCAGCCAATGTATAGCCATCGTCATCTTCAGCGTCGATATAAGACGCTCCCAAATCATAAGCCAAGCTGGCAGTACCTTGCAGCTTCATAACGCTATGCAGGTCCAAGTTTAAAGCATCGATGTCAACAAGATCTGCATCAGTCGTTGAGTAAGTCACAACAATATCTGTCGTGTCGTTCAGATAGGTACCCACACCGATAGAGACGGTGTCAGCGTCGTCGCTGCCATCGTCAAACTGGCTGTAGGCTGCTTCTATAATCAGGTTGTCGGCAGTTACTACACGGACATCCACTCCGATGTCATCTTCATCGTCAGCGCCGGCTGCATCTGGTTCAGTGCTCAGGTAGTAAAGACCTGCTGAAGAGCTCTTGTCCAGAAAGGCGGCTTCCGCTTGAGGGCCTTTGCTGGTGTCGACCATTTCAAAGTTGTAGCGTCCGCCAAAAGCAACTACGTCGTTGTCTGTTGAGTTTGCTTCACCCTGTCCGTAAGCAACACCCACTTCACCTTGGTAGTCGGCTGTAGCGGCGGCGCTGGCAGCAGCAACGGCGATGGCGAGAATCGTTTTCTTCATAGCTTTTCCCCGAAATTTCCATAGTGCCCGCTCTGGGCAAACTGTTTAAAAGATCCTTGTTGTTATAACGGCTTCGCCGTTAACGCATTATTACAGTGCGGCTGTTGCACGCAATTAGTGCGTTGCACCAGAGATTACCATTGTTTTCGTGACGGACAATAGCGGCAGTCGACATAATGCGTGGCTAATAGTTACGTTTTTCAGGGTGGAGCCGGTCTTTAGTCTTTGAGGCGCAGGCCGTAATGGGAGAAGGCCTGATAGACGTCGGCCATTTCTTGCGGGGTGAGCAAAACCGGTTCGCCATTTTGGAGGCTGGCGAGGTAACAGGCCGCCAGTGACTCCACTTCTCTGGCGAGGGCGAGGGCGGTTGCCGGGGAGTCGCCGATGCAGATCTGGCCGTGGTTGGCCATGAGGCAGGCGCGTCGTTGTTGCAGGGTCTTGCAGACAATCTGACTGAGTTCCTCGCTGCCGAATAAGGCGTAGTCGGCGCAGGGAATATCGTCGCCGCCGGCGATAGAAACCATATAGTGAAAGGGCGGGATACGGCGTCGCTGACAGGCAAGCGCGGTGGCGTGAAGGGAGTGGCAGTGAACCACGGCCATCGCCTCTGGGTGGCTGCTGTACAGGGCCTGGTGCATACGCCACTCACTGGATGGGCGGGGTTGATCGTCAGGCCAGTGCTCGAGAGAGCGGCAGTGGGTGGGGACAAAGGCAAGGTCGTCGTTGCTGGCAGTGGCGGCCACCGCGCCGCTGGCACTGATCAGCATGCCGCCCTCGACACGCACAGAGATGTTGCCGGAGGCACCGGGGCTGAGCTGCGCCGCCCCCATATCGTGGAGGGTGCGCAGCAGATCGGTCGCGGCAGCCTGTCGGCTCATTGGCCTTCGCGCAGCGCCTGGATGCGTTTCTCCAGCGGCGGGTGCGAGCTGAACAGCGCGGCGAAGTCGCGCTTCTGCCCGGTGCGAATACCGAAGGCGGTCAATTCGTCTGGCATGTCATTGGGAAGCCCCTGCTGGGCTTGCAGACGCTGCAGGGCGGCAATCATATCGCCCTTGCTGGTCAGGCTGGCACCGGCCGCATCCGCGCGGAATTCCCGGAAGCGGGAGAACCACATAACGATCATTGACGCCAGCAGGCCCAGCACCATTTCAGCGATAAACGTGGTGATATAGAAGCCGATGCCGTGTCCGCGCTCGGTTTTGAATACGACGCGATCAACGGTATGGCCGATGATTCGGGCAAAGAACATCACGAAGGTGTTGACCACCCCTTGAACGAGGCTGAGGGTAATCATATCGCCGTTGGCAACGTGACCGATTTCGTGGCCGAGCACCGCTTTTACTTCATTGGGACGCATTTGTTGCAGCAAGCCCTCAGACACGGCGACCAGCGCGGCATTTTTGTTCCAGCCGGTGGCGAAGGCGTTGGCGGCTGGCGACGGGAAGATGCCGACTTCCGGCATTTTGATGCCAGCCTTCTGGGAAAGCTCCGCGACGGTCTCCATCAGCCAGCGCTCGTGCTGATTGCGGGGCTGCGTAATGATTTGTGTACGGGTGGCACGTTTGGCCATCCACTTGGATAGCAGCAGCGAAATCAGTGAGCCGCTCATGCCGAAAACGGCACAGAAAATCAGCAGGGCGCGCAGGTCAAGATCAACGCCGTTGCTGGCCATGTAACTGCTGACGCCCAGCAGGCTCAGGGTGACACTGGCTACGGCCAGAACCGCCAAGTTCGTTGCCAGGAAAAGCAGAATGCGCATCATGTTCAGGGTGTCCCGAGTAATTGAATCGTTGTATTAGATGGGGCTTTTGTCGCCAGGTTTCAAGCGCCGGGGGAATTCTCCTCGTGGCTTTCTGGCGTGTCAGCAACGCTGTCCTCCGCCTCCTTGAGCAGGGGTGGCCCTGCCTCGACCTGCGGCTGAGCATTGTCGTCCAGTTCGCACTCCAGCACGCTGGCGCGCAGCTCGATATCCTTGCTGCTCTGCTCAAATACGTGATTGACCGCTTCATCTCGATGAGGTGTGCGATAGAGCAGCCGACGGTCGCGGCCATCTACCCAGTCCTTCTGCTTGCCGAAGAAGTGTCCGTGCTGATTCTGAATAACAAATACCTGACTCATGAGGCCTCTCTACTGTGGCAATGTCGGCATTTTAGCCTGTTCTCGGGGACGGGCAAGAGGCTCAGGCGTGGTTTTTCAGCAGCAGTTCTTTGGCGGCATTGAGCTGGCTGGCCAGGTAGTCGTTGCCGCCGCGATCCGGGTGGAGTTTCTGCATCAGACTGCGGTGGGCGCGGATAATATCGTCGACGCTTGCTCCGGCTTTCAGACCGAGTATTGCCAGGGCCTGAGATTCGTTCATATCAACCGCCGGAGTTTCTTTGCGGGGCGCTTCCTGCTGCTCATTCCCATTCGAGGCGCTCAGTTTTTTGTAGACATGATTCATTACATACTGGCGGACGAAGGGCATAGCGCCGCCGATAAGGCCCGCCAGCCAGTGCACGCGGCCGGTCACAGACAGCAGTACCAAACCGGCGGCAGCAAGGCCAATCAGCAGTGTGATGTAATAGGAACGGCGTTCGTTTTCGGGTTTGCTCTGCACGTATTTCACGAAACGGAACAAGCCATAGAGAACGGCGGCGGCAATTATCAGGCGGATGATCATGATGGCTTCCGGCAGTCGTACACACGTTTCCAGCGAGCGTACGGTGAGTCAAATAAGCTGTGCTAGAGTATAGGGCTTTCCCGTCGCCAACCCCACCTAAACTGTCATCTGGCACGGACAATATCCGATTTTTGGAGACCTATGGCTGCCGATTCCTCTGCCCAGCGCTTTGTGCTTTTTCAGTCCTTGTATGACGCCAGCCAGGCTGAGGGCAGCAACTGGGAACAACTGATTGGCTTGCTCAGCAAGGGAGAGCTGGCCGCGCAGCGGGCGCAACTGGATGCGCTGGCGAATCAGTTCGCTGACGGTCAACAGCTGTTGTTTGACGAGCTGCGCGATGGTGGACTGTTTCGCGAGTGGGAATTGCGTTTCATGCGGCTGGGCCTGGCGGTCGGCAAGCTTGGTAATGTGTACCTGCGGTTGGCTGAACACTATCGCCTGCAGACGGAGTTTCAACAGCGACTGCGTCGGGCTGCCCGCTTACCGCTGATCCTGGTGGTCGGTTTTGCCCTGCTAGTGCCACTGGTGCTGTTTCTTACCGGATTTCTGCCGGCGGTTGCTGCCTTGACGTCTGCGGTGCTGGGGATGCTGCCGCTAGTACTGGGGGCGGTGGTGCTGGCCGCGATTAACCGCTGGAATGCCGGACGGGAGAAAGCCCTAAATATGTTGTACGCCGTACCGGGAATCGGGGGGGCGTTGGAGCGCTATCAGCACTATCACTACGTCAATCATTTGGGCGAGTGTCTTGCAGCCGGGTTCTCTCTGCCTCAGGCGTTGAAACAGTCTGCCCGGCGTATGCCGGAATCACCGATCAAACCTCGCTACGACAAATTGTCGAGGGCTGTGGATGGGGGAGAGAGTTTCTCGTCAGCGCTGCTGAAGAGCGGGATTTTGGCGGGGGTGGCGTTGTCGGTGCCGGAGAGCGGTCTTGAGCCTCGGCAGGTGCCGGCCAGTTTGAGTCTGGCCCTGCACCGTGCCTGCGAGGATCAGTTGCAGTTTTGGGCATCGATATTGCCCTATACGCTGCTGGGACTGATCCCCTATCTGGTATTGCTTAATGCATGGTTTCTTTCACGCTGAGCGTTTGCAGCTCTTCGAGGTAGTGGCGGCGCCCTGACAGCTCCTGTTCAATGGCGAAGCGCTCGCTGGCTGTCTGCCACTCGGCGTTTTTCAGTAGTTCCCACAGCTTGCGGCTGCACAGATTTTTTACGTTAATTTCAGTCTGTTGATTGTTCATCTTTTTCTCCTTCGTGCCCGCTGGCACGTTACATCTCCTGATGTTTTCTCTTTTGTCTGTATCCTCTTGCCCGTTAATAGTGGCGTTACTGCATTGCAGGCTTGTGACAGCCGCGCAAATTACTGCGCATTGCGCTAGACTGCGCGTTTTTTCGCCCCGGCCACTACAGAGGCGACGACATGTCACAAGATTTGCTGTCCAGTGCTGCCTGGCAGCGTATACACCAGTTTTCGGCGGATAAGCCCACGCCTTGCCTGATCTTTGATCTGCCAACCCTGCGCGAGAAGTATGCGGAGCTGGAGCGGGCCTTTCCGTTCGCCGATATTTACTACGCCGTAAAGGCGAACCCCGATGAAGCGGTGATTCGCTGTCTGGCGTCGTTGGGAGCCAATTTCGACATTGCTTCCATCTTCGAGCTGCAAAAGCTGCAAACCCTGGGGATACCCGCGGAGCGGATGAGCTACGGCAATACCATTAAGAAAGCCTCGGATATTGCCTTTGCCTACGAGCAGGGACTGCGGCTGTTTGCCAGTGACTGTGAGTCAGACATCAGAAAGCTTGCAAAGTTCGCGCCAGGCAGCAAGGTGTACATCCGGGTACTGACGGAAGGCTCGGAAACCGCCGACTGGCCGCTGTCGCGAAAATTTGGCTGTCAGCGCGATATGGCCGTGGAGCTGATACTGCTGGCACGGGAGCTGGGACTGGAACCCTACGGCATTTCCTTTCATGTCGGCTCGCAGCAGCGGGATATCAGTAGCTGGGACGCAGCGATTGGCAAGGTCCGTTTTATTTTTGACCAGTTGGCTGATGCGGGTATCCAGCTGCAGATGATGAATATGGGCGGAGGGATGCCCGCGCATTACAAGCAGCGACAACAGGATATCGACGCCTACGGTAGCGCGATTCGACGCTTCCTTGAGGAGGACTTTGGTGACACGCCGCCGCGGGTGATTATCGAACCGGGTCGGTCGCTTGTTGCCGAGGCCGGTGTGCTGGTGAGTGAGGTGGTGCAGATTTCCACCAAGTCACAGGACTCCCTGGATCGCTGGGTGTATCTCGACGTGGGCTTGTTCGGTGGCCTGATAGAGGCCATTGGCGAAGCAATACAGTATCCGCTGCGTTGGGATCGCGAGGGCGGTGAGGATGAAGAAGTGATTATCGCCGGGCCGACCTGCGATAGCATGGATATTCTCTACGAGGATCATCGCTACCGCCTGCCCTTGAACCTGCAGGAGGGGGATCGCCTGTACTGGCTGTCGACGGGCGCGTACACCACCAGCTACAGCTCGGTGGAGTTCAACGGCATTCCGCCGCTTCGCAGCTACATGCTGGACACCACGGAATAAAAAAAGCCGCCAACTGCGGAGCAGGGCGGCTCGAAAACAATGCCTTGCCCCATTCGGGGCGCGGCGATTTAAAAGGTCATGCGCAGACGCCAGTAGAAGTCGGCTTCCAGGCGCTCGATGAAGTCTTCATCGGCAACATCGTCGTAGACGGGAGCCGCGGCAACCACTTCAGAGTACAGCCATTTGCCGTATTCAAATTTCACACGAAGACCCGCATCAGCCAGTGACTGCATGTCGCCCAGCTCGCCGCTGGCGTCTTGATAACGGCTGGCACCCATTTCGGCGAATACCGACGGTGTAATACGGATACCGGCCAGTTCGCCGATGGCCTTATCCAGCGCCATGCTCAGGTGGTAACCCTCGTCACCAATCAATACGCCGGGCAGGTAAGCGCTCAGGGTATCCATGCCACCCAATACAAATTGCTGCTGCTGAGGCAGCTGTGAGTCGCTGAGCTGGCCACGGGCGTTGGCCTTGAAGGTCAAACCATCGGCAATGCGTTGTTCGTAGCTGGCCGAGGGCAACAGTGCGATGAATTCTGCAGTACGTGCCGCAGCGGCAACGTCAGGCGGCGTAACACCTGCCGTGTCAAAGGGCTCGCGGTATTCATCGAAGCTGTCCAGCGTACCGCCATCCCCAAAGCCACCACGCAGACGCAGGTTCGCGGCAAAGCGCGATGCGTTGTGTCCCTTGCTTTGGTAACGGTTTTGGCTGTAACGCGCGCCGAGTTCCAGTACCTGATAATTCTCATCCAGAATCATCTCGCCGCTGTCTTTGCGCTCAATGGTTGAATCCACAAACTCAATGCGCTGGGTCAGGCTGAACTGTTTCCAGGGGGTACTGTAAAGTACCTGCTCGCCGCGGAGGGTGGCCTGGATAATTTCTGCGTCCAGTTCAACACCCTTATTGATGATCTGATTGGGCTGGCAGAACAGCGGGATTCCCAGCAGGTCGAAGCAGTCACCAGCTTGTACGGTGGCCACCTCGGGTTCGCGCAGGTAGTCCACATAGTTCAGGTCGATACCATACAGGCCCTGTGCGAAGGGGTGGTCAACGCTGACGCTGACTTGATTCAGCTCTTCACCGTCGCGGGATTCACCCAGATCGGTGAATGCGGTCTGGTATGACGCGCTGATTTGCGTACCGGATTCCGTTTTGTGCTTCACGCCAGCCAGGCCGAAGTAGCGGCCCA
>MDSZ01056607.1_pt1 | contig 22041 bp, 19 predicted proteins | sample 811201 | NCBI WGS metagenome assembly MDSZ01 (sample SAMN05326647, study PRJNA326480) | marine metagenome | isolation source: seawater | place: Indian Ocean: North | collected 2010 | reverse complement strand
TTAGATAATGATTCAGAAGCATCTCCCAAAGCTGTTTCTGATGGCCTAGATTCATATTTCCAATATTTGCAAGAACAAAAAGTAGACCAAGTGGGCATATCCACAGGTTTTCCTGTATACGATCAAGCTATTGGTGGTGGACTAAGAAAAAATACTGTAAACGTAATTGCAGCAAGACCGAAAACCGGCAAAACATTATTAGCAGATAATATGGGATTCCACATCGCCAATAAATTAAAAATACCTGTACTTAATATGGATACTGAAATGACTAAAGAAGATCATATTCATAGATTATTAGGTATGATGACAGAAATAGAACTGTCACAAATTGAAACTGGTAAATTTACAGACTCTCCAAACCAACTAAAGAAATTAGAACAAGCAGTAAAAGAATTGGAAGAAACTCCTTTATTCTATAAAACTATAGCAGGCAAACCTTTTGAAGAACAGTTATCTATTATGAGGCGTTGGGTCGTTAAAGAAGTAGGACTAAATGATGACGGAACAGCCAAAGATTGTGTAATTTTTTACGACTATTTAAAACTAATGGACAGTCAAGGTATGTCTCAAGATATGAAGGAATATCAAGTTTTAGGATTTATGATGACAGCCTTGCATAATTTTGCTGTTAAATATAAAATTCCTATTGTTGGATTTATACAATTAAACAGAGATGGTATAACTAAAGAAAGCACCGACACAGCTAGTGGTAGTGATAGAATTATATGGCTGTGTAGTAATTTTACTATCTTTAAAAGAAAGTCTGATGAAGAAATCGCAGAAGACGGAGTAGATCAAGGTAATAGAAAACTTGTGCCAATCATTAGTCGTCATGGAGGAGGTTTGGATGATAATGATTATATAAATTGTAATATGAAGGGCTGGTGCGCTAAAATCACAGAAGGTAAAACAAAATTGGAAGTAATGAATAACACTAAATCAGAAAAGGATGGTTTCATTGTTGACGAAAATGAAGAAGAAATATCGTTCATATGACCAAGCACAACTCAAGCAACTATCAGATATTGCTTGTGATGATATTGAAAGCTTGCTAGAATTATTAGAAATATACGACTATAAAATATGTGATAAAATGGTCACTATGAGTTGTCCTATACATGGAGGTGATAATCCTTCCGCATTAAATTTATATTATACAGGAGATAACTATAGAGGCAATTGGAAATGCAGAACCCATCAATGCGAAGAAATTTTTAAAAGTTCTATTATTGGTTTTGTTAGAGGTTGTCTGTCTAGAAATAACGGCTGGGAAAAAGAAGGAGATACAACAGTATCATTTAAAGATGCTGTAGATTTTATATCTAAATTTACTAAACAAGATCTAGCTAATCTCAAAGTATGTAAAAAACAAAAAGAAAAAAATGCTTTCGTTAATAGTATTAGATATATAAAAACAGAAAAAGAACAGAAAAAAAATTCTATTTCTAGGTCTGCTGTTGTAAAAAATTTACAAATTCCCTCTCCGTACTTTTTAAGTAGAAACTTTAGTAAGGACACTTTAATCAAATACGATGTGGGAGAATGTAATATATCAGGAAAACCAATGTATCAACGTGCTGTTGTTCCTATATACAATTATGATCATACTGAAATGATTGGCTGTAGCGGTAGAACAACGACCGAACAAATGCCTAAATGGAAACATAGTGATGGTTTTAGAGCAGAAGAAAGTCTGTACGCATATTGGTATGCAAAACAAAGTATACAAAAAACTGGAGTAGTTATCTTAGTTGAAAGCCCTGGCAACGTTTGGAGGTTGGATGAGGCGGGTATATTTAATGCTGTGGGTCTTTATGGCTCATCTTTAAAAGATAAGCAAAAAATGATACTAGACACTTCAGGAGCGATGACAATAATTACGATTATGGATAATGACGAGGCGGGCAAAAAGGCTTCACAGCAAATTTTCAATAAATGTAATAAAACCTATATATGTAAAAACATTAATATAAATCATGCAGACATTGCGGAAATGACAGTTGAAGAAATTAACAAAGAAATAAAACCTATTATAGAAAGCTATTATATATGATTATAGGTCTTTCGGGTAGAAAGCAGTCTGGTAAAAGTACTGCTGGTAATTTAATTTATTCATTATATATGGCACAAACCAATATTGCTGAAAAGGTTTTACTGTCTAATGACGGTGAGATTATTGTGTCTGATTTACTTGGTAATAAATCTTATGCTGGTACATTTTTGCCATATAGATATGCTCATGAATCTGAAGATGTAGTTATAAATAAAGTATTTGATACGTTAGACCCTTTAGTGAAAATATATAATTTTGCAGATATACTCAAAGGGTTGTGTATGGATATATTTGATTTTTCTTACAGTCAATGCTATGGTACAGATGATAACAAAAACGAATTAGTGGAATGTTTTTTAGATAATAAGCAGATGACAGCTAGGCAGGTTATGCAATATGTAGGAACAGATATTTTTAGAAATATTAAAAAAGATGTTTGGGTAAAGTCTACTATTAATAAAATTCGTAAAGATGGTGCTAATCTAGCTATTATTACTGACTGTAGGTTTCCTAATGAAGTAGATATTATCAAGCAAAATAAGGGCAAGGTTATACGTTTAACTCGTAGTCCTTTTAATTCTGAACATATTAGTGAAACCGTATTAGATAAAGACAATTACGATTGGAATAATTTTGACTATGTATTAGACAATACTAATCTTGCTTTATATGAACAATGCGACCGAGTCAAACAAATCACTCTGGAGATATTAAAATTATAATTACATATTTTAGGAGCAGTTCCTACAACACACACAATATGTGTGAACAACAATACTACATTGAATACGTCTTAGGATGGAGAGGTTTATCTGGACAAAAGGCAGATAAAGGTACTATTGTACATAAAGTTTTAGAGATTTTAGCTGTCATTAAACAGTGTCAGCAGGATGGTATAGAGTTTTTTGAAGATGATGTAATAGGAAAAGTAGAAACAGATCAGTACAATTTAAATAGAATTATAGAACAAGTTTACAACTATTACTCTAGCAACACTCCTCACCACAAATGGAAGCCAAGAGATTATAAGGATTGCCATAGTTGGGTTTACAAAGCCATAGAATTTAATGATGGAATGTTTGATCCAATGAAAAGAAATATTTTGTGTCCAGAACAACATTTTGATTTTGAAATAAAAAAGCCTTGGTCTAGCTATAAATTCAATACTACTGATGGTCCGCTCGAAGGAAATTTGGCAATGAAAGGTACAATCGACTTGATCACTAAGGTGTCAGACGATACAATAGAAGTGATAGACTGGAAAACTGGTCGTAGATTAGATTGGGCTACAGGTAAAGAAAAAACACAAGAAAAATTAGAAAACGATCCTCAATTAAAAATATATCACTATGCAATCAAGCATTTGTATCCAACAATAAGTAATATAATTTTTTCTATATATTTTATTAATGATGGAGGTCCGTTCTCTGTATGTTTTGATGATAGCGATATTGCAAGTACTGAAGAAATGTTAAGATCTAAATTTGAAAAAATAAAGAACACGACCAAGCCTAAACTGCACAAAAGCTGGATGTGTACAAAATTATGTCATTTCGGCAAAACTACTTTTGAAGATACTGCTATAGAGCCGATATATGAATATAGAGATAATCAGATTTGTTCTTTGGGTTCTGCTATGACTAAATGCGAACAAATAAAACATGATATCAATCTTTACGGTATTGATACTGCAACAGCATTATATAAACACCCTAATCACGTTTTTGGAAAGTATAAAGCTCCTGGAAGTACAGAATGAAAAAATATATACCTTTGCATGTGCATTCGCACTATAGTTTGTTGGACGGCCTAAGTAAACCTGCACAAATCGCACAAAGATGTGCGGATATAGGAGTAGAATCTTGTGCTATAACTGACCACGGAACAATCTCTGGTTCTGTGCAATTTTATCAATCTATGAAAGCTAAAAACATAAAGCCTATATTGGGTTGTGAAATTTATCTTAGTCATCAAGACGCTAATATTAAATCTAAAGAAAATAGTAAATTAAGTCATTTTCTACTTTTGTCTAAAAATTTAAAAGGTTGGAAAAACTTAATTAAAATTGTTTCAGAATCAAATACTATAGATAATTTTTACAGAAAACCTAGATTAGATTTGAATCAATTACAGTCTTTACTAGATGGTAATATTATTGGTATTTGTGGGCATTTAGGTTCATATTTGGCAGATGTTCTCTCGTCATCTAGAGACACTGTAACCAAAGAGGGTGTAGAAACTGTTGCTCGACTTAAAGATATTTTTGGTAAAAATAATTTTTTCTTAGAATCACAACTCATGGATAGGGAGCACACCCCTGAACAAATAGAACTAACAAACCATATTAGAGACTTATCTAAACTAACTGATACTAAAGTAGTATGTACTCCTGACGCACACTACTGTAAACAAGACGATGCCGTAGATCAAAGAATATTACTTTGCAATAATTTAAAAACGACTCTTATTAATATTAATAAAAAAATGTTAAATAATGAAGATGTTCCTATGAGTTGTTTTTTTAAGTCAGATAACTTTCATATATTATCACCTGAAGAAATTGCAAATTTGCATTCTGAAGAAGAGATTGAAAATACACACTATGTAAATAATTTATGTGAATCTTACGATATTTTGCATGAACCATTATTACCAGACTTTAAATGTCCTGAAGGATTTGATTCAGCAGAATATCTACGTGAACTTTGTCGTAATGGCTGGAGACAAAAAATAGAACATAATGTACCAAAAGAAGAACATTCTAAATATGTTGATAGAATTAAATACGAATTAGATGTGCTTCAGGGAGCTGATCTATCTAGCTATTTTTTAATAGTGCGTGATATTGTCGATCATGTCCGTCAACAACAATGGTTACCAGGACCGGGAAGGGGCAGTGCTGCAGGATGTCTCGTTTCTTACCTCATAGGTATTACCGCTATAGATCCAATGAAATACAATCTAATTTTTGAAAGATTCTATAACGCTGGCAGAAATACTAAAGGTAGAATATCTATGCCAGATATCGATGTTGATGTACCAATCAATAAAAGAGAAGCAGTTATAAATTATATTAAAGATAGATACGGTTCTGAAAAAGTTTCGCAGATGATTACATACAATACGATGAAAGGAAGAGGCGCCTTAAAAGAAGTATTAAGAGTCTATGGTAATATATCTTTCGATGAGATGAATAAAATTACTAAATTCATACCAGACGAAGCTAAGATTGCAGACGAATTACAGGAAATGAAAGAAGACACAGGAGAAGCCTCTATTATAAGGTGGGCTTTAGAAAACAATGTTGACAAACTGAAAGACTGGTGTTATATTAATGATAGTGGCGAACTAGAAGGTCCATTATCCAGAAGATTTGAGCAGGCGATACGCTTAGAAGGAACTAAATCCAATCAGTCTAAGCATGCCGCCGGTGTAGTTATAAGTAGTGAGAATTTGAAATCTGTATGCCCTATGATATACGACGCAAAAAATAAGCAGACTATTGCGGGCATGGAGATGCAAGATTTAGAAAGTTTGGGTGTGATCAAATTTGATATTTTGGGTGTAGCTATGCTAGATAAAGTTATGAATATATCTCAAACATTAAAAAACGGAGAATAAAAATGCAAAAACCTTTTAGTGCTTTAGCTGTTAACGAAGAATTTACAATGAATGGTTTAAAATATAAAAAAATAGAACCTGTTAAAATTAGTTGTTGTCAAGCAGTTAATTGTCAAAGTGTAGAAAATACGTCGAATAGGACTTTCGTGCAACCTAGTACAGTAGTAGAGAAGGTGGATGGCTAATTATCATAAAATCTGTGTCTTTGATTTCGAGACAGATGGTTCAAATCCTGAGTGCTGCAGCCCTGTGCAAATAGCGGCACTCATGATTGATCCTAAAAAACTAGAAGTTATACCGGACTCTGAATTTAATATATCGTTAAAACCTGAGTCCTTGGAACAAGATCCAAAATATGATTATTCTGACAGCGATGTGTTAGATTTTCATGCTAAGGTTAGAGGATGTGCTGCATCTGATATCTTAGATGATTGGAAAGGCTTTCAAAAACAGGAACATGGATGGAAAATGTTTGTTTCTTATCTTGAAATGTATCATTTAAGAACTCAAAAAAAATCTTGCTTTACAGCACCTCTTGCTGCTGGATATAACATCAACAGATTTGACTTACCTATAGTTGAGAGATTAAGTAAGAAATATAACAATGTTAATAAAAGTAAAAACTCTAGCTTATTTTATCCTCGTGATGTGCTAGATTTAATGAATATGATTTTTTATTGGTTTGAAAATGACGATTCGCTTAAGAGTTATTCTATGGATAATCTTAGGGACTATTTAGGCATAAGTAAAGAAGGCGCACATGATGCGTTAAAAGATGTAAGAGACACTGCAGAAGTGTTGATTAGATTTATGAGACTACATAGAAATATTGCTTCTAAAGTTAAGTTTAAAGGATCTTTTGTGCATGACTGAGTTTTACAAATTTGAATGCGGATGTAAGTTTCCTATTTTGGAAAATGACAAAGAATTCCCTAGTGTTGATTTTGATGCTAACATAGAAAATATTCCCCTCGACTGCAAAAAAACTTGGGATTTAATATCAGAAGGTAATACTAAAGGATGTTTTCAGCTAGAGTCTAGATTAGGTCAATCAATATCTAAAAAACTTAAGCCTACAAATATAGAACAACTCTCGGCGTTAATTAGTATTTTGAGACCAGGTTGCTTAGAAGCCTATAGAGATGGCAAGAGCGTTACTAACCATTATATAGATAAAAAGAATGGTTTAGAATCTGTTGACTACTATCATGATTCTCTGATTGATATTTTGAATAAAACATATGGAGAAATGATATATCAGGAACAAGCCATGCGAATTACACAGCAAATCGCTGGTTTTGACTTACAAGAAGCAGACATGCTTAGAAAAGCAATTGGTAAAAAGAAGCCCGAAGAAATGGCAAAAGTTAAAACTAAATTTATACAAGGTTGTAAAAAACTAGACATAGTAAATGAAGAACAAGCAGCAGAAATTTTTACATGGATTGAAAAAAGTCAAAGATATTCTTTTAATAAAAGTCATGCTGTTTCTTATGCTATGAATGCATATCTGTCAGCATATTCTAAAGCGCACTTCCCCAAGATATTTTTTGCATCGTATCTAAGATTCGCTAAGGATAAAATTGATCCACAGCAAGAAATTAAAGAATTAACTAGGAATGCAATTGAGATGGGTATTTCTGTCTCTATTCCAGACATTAGAAACCTAAACAAGTATTTTGTATTAAAGAACAAAAAGATATACTTTGGTCTGACTGACGTTAAAGGTGTGGGTGAGTCTGTTTATAATAAAATTTTAACACTTATACAGGAAAATAATTTAGATTTACAAACAATGAATTGGGTACAGATAGTCTCTAAGATACTACTTAAGATTAATTCTACAGCATCTAAGGCTCTAATTAGTTGTGGAGCATTAGATTTTCTCAAAAAGAATAGAACAGAAATGCTATTTGAATATGATATTTGTTCTAGTCTTACAAAGAAAGAATTAGAGTATTTTACTGAATATACTAAAGATGAGTCTAATCTTATTAAATTATTAAAATCCGTATACAATACTAAAAGAGTTAATAAAAACAGAAAAGAAACTATTACTAATCTAATCGCTACTATTCATAAACCTCCATATTCTTTAATCGATAAAATAGAGTGGTTGTCAGACTCTGAAAACTCTCTACTTGGCGTAGCGATCACATGCTCAAAATTAGACACATATGACATAGGTATGACTAACACAAACTGTAAAGATTTTAAAACTTGTGTATCTGATAAAAATATTATTTTAGCAGCCGAAATATCTAATGTTAATGTAACTAAAACTAAAAAGGGTAAAAATCCCGGTTTAGAAATGTGCTTCGTTAGCGGCGAAGATCAATATGGTATGTTAGATTCCATCATAATGTTTCCAGACCAATATGCTAAATATAAGGAGCATTTGTATAGCGGGAATGTATTAATCTTCATAGGAAATAGGAGTAAAGCTAAAGACTCTTTGATAGTCGATAAATGTTTTACTCCTACAGCTTGACTACCGGAGTGGTTGAGCATATAATAGTTTATTGTTTGATATTACTTTTTCAAGGAGTTTTGTATGAATATTACGTTGCTAAGAGGTAATTTAGTTAGAGATCCTGAGCTCAGAGTTGTTAATCCGTCAGGAAAGCAAACCTCTGTAGTCAACTTTACTATTGCTGTATCTAGGGAATATGTAAAGAATAACGGAGAAAAGGACAAGATTACATCTTTTATTAATTGTGAAGCATGGGACACTGGCGCAGAAATTATTGCTGAATCCTTTAAGAAGGGTGATTTAGCAATGGTAGAGGGCTCCTTAAGAAACGATTCTTGGGAAAAAGATGGCGTCAAGCATAGTACATTGAAAGTAAGAGTAAATAATTTCTCAAAGATTACTAAACTTAGTAGCAAGAGAAATAACCAGCAACAAGATAGTAAGACAGAAGAACCTGTTGCCTTTTAATTAAATCATGCTAACCTAAATGGGGGCGTAATGCCCCCTTATCTTTTATGCCACAAAAAAATAAATTAAAAATTTTAATGTGCTCTGAGGCTAGTTTTTTAAGCTCTGGTTTCGGCACATATGCCAAAGAAATATTATCTAGACTTCACGCCACGAATAAATATACGATTGCAGAATTTGCTTCGTATGGAACAGTGAATCATCCTAGTGATTCAAAAATAGATTGGATATATTATGCCAACGCTGTTTCTGCTGGTGACCCTAGACATGAGGAATATACGAGTCGGCAAGATAATCAATTTGGTAGATGGAGATTTGAAAAGGTCTTATTGGATTTTAAACCTGACATAGTTGTAGATGTTCGTGACTACTGGATGTCTTCATATCAACAATTCAGTCCTTTACGTAAATTTTTCCATTGGGTTCTGATGCCTACGGTAGATTCAAAACCTCAACAAGAACCGTGGCTCGATACTTTTATAGATGCTGATGCAGTATTTACATATTCTGATTGGGGTGCTGATGTACTAAAAGAACAAACATCTGGTAAAATTAATTATATTGATACAACATCTCCAGGTGTAGACTTAGAAACTTTCAATATTAAACCAAATAAATCAAATATAAAAGAAAAATTTGGACTACCAGCAGACTCAATTATTATAGGGTCTGTTATGAGAAATCAAAAAAGAAAATTAATACCAGAACTACTTATTTCTTTTAGGAAACTATTAGATAATCTATACGAGAGCGATAGTCCTTACAAGGATAAGGCTTATTTATATTTACACACCAGCTATCCTGATATGGGATGGGATCTACCTGAGTTAATCAGACAACACAGAGTTGCTAATCGTGTTTTGTTTACTTACAGATGTCAAAACTGTAAAACTATTCATGCTTCAACATTTGCAGGACCAACCAATAGATGTAAAAAATGTTTAAATATGTCTTGCATGTTCCCTTCTGTATCAGAAGGTATTACTCAATCAGAACTAGCAGAAATATATAACTGCTTTGATTTGTATGTACAATATGCGATATGTGAAGGTTTTGGTATGCCTCAAGTGGAAGCTAGTGCTTGTGGTATACCTGTTATAACAGTTAATTACAGTGCTATGTGTGATGTAGTTAAGAAAATAGAAGCTATGCCAGTAGAACCCAGGTCATATTTTACAGAACTAGAAACAAAAGCTATTAGAGTTTATCCTGATAATAACCAGCTAGTTAATCATATACAAAAATTCTTAAAACTTAGCGACAAAGACAAAGAACAGAAAAGACAAAGAACTAGATCTCTTACTGAAAAATATTATAATTGGGATGATGCGGCTAAAAAATGGGAACAATATTTTGATAAATTAGATGATCAGGGATATAGGTCAGATTGGACAAAAGCCAATAACATTATACCTGAAATTGGTAATATCAACTTACAGGAAATTGATAGTAGTAAACATTTTGACGTAATGGTTAATATGTGTCAAAAATCTTTGCAAGACTTAGATATGATTGGCAGCTATCATATGTTAGATATGTTGTGTCATGCGGATTATGGTTTTGTGCTACAAGGAATATCTCCGCAACGTGTCGAAGGTATGAAGAATATGATCGACTATTTAAATAATTTTATCAGAAATAATAACCTAGCTGAAAATGTTAGAAGTAAAAATATTCCCATAAACGAAGACTTTATTTCATATGCAAAAATAAAAAACGAGACAAAATGAAATCAATTTTTTTAGGACCTTATAGACATAAGAATTTAATCGGACATCTATCCAGTATATATCTAGATAATATGAACTCTGACAACAAAGAGCTATGTTCTAAATTTATACCTATATTGGAAAATATTCCTTTAAACACAAGCACTTTTGATACAGAACAAAACGAATTTTCTTCTTATGATAGAGTTATTCAACATCTACCCATTAATCATTTGGCTATTTCTCCACGAGTTAAAAATAATATAGCTATTCCTATTTTAAATAATAAAAGACTAGACCGTAACGAAAAACACAAATTAACTTATTTTGATGAAGTTTGGGTTGATAATAATTATGCGTTTCAAATCGTTTCTGAAATTGCAGGAGTCAAGACAAAATTTATTCGACCTGAATTAAAAAATAAAAGCAAATATTTTACAGAAAAAAGAGAGGATTTAAGTTTTTGGAATTTTTATAAAAAGTTGTATTTTGTAGGAGAGTATTTAGAAAATAAGGATGTAGTATATCATCTAGTTATTGATTTTTTCAAATGGAAACAAAACAACAACAAGTGGTGTTTGGTGCTTTATTTGCCAAATATTGTAGAAGCACATAAAAAAGAATTATCTGAATACATAATGAAAATTGCTAAAACCTGTGGATATGCAGGCAGAAATATACCTGTTATTATTATTGATGATGAATGTAATTATCACAATATATGTAAAATTCATAACAGTTGCGATCTACTTTTAAATGTAAATGAAGTATTTAATCCAATAAATTATTGGTATGCGAAAGCCACAAATAAAAAGATAGTCGATTTTAAAGACTGTAATATTATAAAAAGCTTTTTTAGAAATAGCTATCTAAGCTTAGACGAGTTTGACTGTACAAGCAATCCAATCACAGAATCTACGCACAATAAAAATAATCAATTTTCTAAAAGTTTACAAATATCTGAGCTATCATAAATGTTACTAAGCAATCAAACTATATTTAAATTAACTACAAAAAAACTATATACCAAATATTATAATCATAATACGTTTTTTGATATTATTATAAAACAAACAGATATACCTATTTTTGATGTATCTTTAGAAAAAACAGCCATACCATTCGGTTGCACATTGTATAATAATCCTTTTCAGTATATAGAAAATAAAAAATACGGTACAGATAATATTATATTTTGTCACAGAAATAATTGGATTAAAAATATTAAAAAAGAAGATCAGGTACTGATGGTATCTCAATTAAGTAATAATTACAAAATTACATTTGATCCAAGAATTTTTAGTATTTTCCAAAAAGATGGAATAACTAATTATATTAAATATGGCATACCAGCACCAACTGTTAAATCAACTAAAGATAAAAATATTTTAGTTCTTAATACAAACCAATCAAAAACAATGTCAATAGTATACGAACAGTTAAAAAATATCTTTCCTGATGTGGCTCTTTTACAAAAAACAAATATGACATATAATGAATTATGTAACGAACTGACTCCATATAAGATTGTTGTAAGCGAAGGTATTGACATTAACGAAATAGTAGCAAATGTATGCGGATGTTACGTTATCAGTACAGGAGACTCTTACGAAGGTTCTATAGGATCGTTTAATAACCAAGAAATGGATAGTCTAATTTCCCAATTAAAAAAGCAACTGGAGTCATACAGCGAAATCGATAGCGCCAGTATAGCAAATCTATTAAGTATATATAATTATAATCAATTTTCTCTCAACCTAAATATATTTTTCAAAAACTTAACCCAAAAGATTTAATCATGCATAGATCTATTAACTTAAGCACTGACGATCCTAACTCATTATTACCAAATATAGATAATACTAATATTAATAATATCAATGAGATTGTTAATTTCTCAGTAGACACAATCAATTGTCAAATATTAGAATATGTAGTACCTCAACATTTAGATCAAGTCCTAAACGCTATATTTTCCAAAATACGAAAAGAGGGAATATTAACTTTAAAATTTAAAAACTTTAAAGAAATAACCCAGCAATACTCTAGTGATAGAATGTCTGATGCCGAATATCTACAATATATACATAACACACAAAGCGTAATTAGTGTCGATAAAATCGCTTCGTCTTTGGATCCTACGCTAAGTATAGTAAATATAGAATATTCAAATTACGATATACTTATGGTAATACAAAGGGTAGACAACTAATGAAAAACACATCTTGCGAAAAATGCATCTTTAGTAAAAACTCTGTTGCAGATGATAATTGCAAATTTAATATCATCAATACTATTAAAGATAGTAAAAAGATTTCTACAAAAAATGGATATAATTACATAGAAAACTATGAATGTCAATATGCTTTAGACAAGACTTTTTATGAAGAACAAATAAAAGATCACGTCGATGAAGACACATTAACACAACATATATTCTTAAATCGGTCTATTAGATATTGGATGGTTGTTAATTGTTCTAACAAAGACAATATTGATAAGCTGTGTGATAATATTAATTCTTTTGACATTTTACCTAAAAAAATCTCTTTCTTTATAAGTGATTTAGACACAGAGCAAATGGAAAAATTCACAAAAGTAATACAATCAAAAATAACTAAAGCTAAATGGACAATACATCACATAGTAGATGCAGATACGCTTGAAAATTTATTATATGCTACTTGTAGTGTCTTAAAAGCTTCAGAAAATTTAGTTCATTTTTTAGTGTTAGAAGAAGAATCTCTTTTATCTGAAGAAGTCAATTCGGACTCTATTACACTATTAAATCACATAACTAATATTGTACAGCCAGAGGACTGCAACGCATTACAACAGCAAAATAAAGAAGGCATAGATACGTTATTTATGTCAATATCATCATATAGAAACTTAACAAAGAGATATAGTCAATCTATTCAGACTTGTATAAAAACTGTACCAGATTTTACTATGTGTTATTATGATTGACGCTATTATAAATATTTCTGAAATTACTAAAGGAATGAAAAGTGTAGGAGCTAAGGCTCTGTTAAAGATTAATAATACATCTATTATAGAACATCAAATTAATCAGTTAAAATCTATAAATAGAAATATTAAAATAAATATTATTACGGGTTTTGAACATGAAAAAATTAAGAAAACTTTATCAAAATATAGAAATATAAATATTATTTACAATAAGCAGTATGAAACTACAAATCAAAGCATGGGGTTAAAATTACTTTTTGAAAATAAAAAAATATAGAAAAATTATTTTGGTTATCTAGTGGGGTTTTATTTAAACCTAAATCTATAGCTAATGCCAGCACTAAAAAGCAATCAAAAATTTTTTTATTAGACAAACCTAAAAACAATTTCAACTTAGGATGTAGTAATACCGAAACAATAGAATATATATTTTACGACCTGCCATGTGTTTGGTCTGAATGTTTATTTCTAAATGAAGAAGCAACGAATAAGTTGCGCAATATGTTGGGATCTTATAATATAAGTCAAATGTTCTTTTTTGAGTTAGTGAATAAATTAATTTCAAATAATATTACATTACAACACGAAAAAATCGCTAAAAGCAAAGTAATAAAAATTAATACTGTAAAAGACCTACCTAAAATTAAAAGATTTATATGAATATATTAATACAAGAAAATGGTTTAAATAAATTTAATAATAATTTAGCGTTATTAAAAAATGAGCATAGTATCTACTCTTTAGATATTAATCATAAGCTGTATGGCTTACACGACAAGCTCCATATAAATTGTGCTATATTTAATATGTCGATGATGACTAAAGAAATTATACAATATATTATTGAGTTTTCTAGTAGTGTAAGGATGTTGGTCTACCAAGATAAGATAAATTTAGAATTTATAAAAACATATGGTAAACATTGTATTAATTTGGTAGAAAGTGACAGCATTGATCAATGTACTACAATACCAAATCTACTAAATGAGCAAATATTTGTGCCTAACATACCTAAGCATACTAAACACCAAATTGTAACTTTTTTAAATGACAAGAAAGAAATACCAGAATCTCTATTGCCATTTCTGCATCCAATGTGCGAAAAAGATTTGAAGATTAAAATATTTAACTCACCATTTGTGCAACACGCTCAGAATTTGGGTATGCTGCGTGAGGAGCAAAAAAATACAATACTTAATAACAGCGAATATTTTATAGCCTGTGACGATAAATATATTACTGAGGCATTATATCTTGGTTGTAAAGTACTGACCTTAGATGAATTAACAACACTAACTCCTAGCAAATACACAAAAATTCCAGAATATACTACATACAACAATTATTTGAAGGTACTCCTAAATGCATAATACTAAAGATGATATAGGTTTTGTATTACCTAAATTAGAGCACAATCCTTTATGTGATAATATTATTAAATGTGTTAATAAGTTTGTAAGTAATAATCCCAATAATCAATACATTGTATTTAATAGTTATAATTCTCGATATGACATGAATCGTATACCAGTTTTACATCTATCTGAATGTAAATTTTTCCATGGTAATTTAATTTTATTTGATCTGATGTCAGTAGTACTCACTAAAAGTTTTCCTAATATCCACCAAAGATTTGTGTACTTACAAGAAATTCCTTGGCAGGACAAACCTCAAGCGTATTACGAAAGTTTTGAGAATGTATTAGAACAAAGTAAACTAGAATTTATAGCCCAAAATAAACATATATATGATATATACAGTATATGTTGGAAAGATCCAGTATGTGTCTCAGAGGAGTTTGAATATGAAACAATCAAAAAAATCCTATAAAGAATTATCTAAGCAAGAAAAATTAAATTTAATAAAAGATTTATATATTAATAAAAAACAAAGTTTCGCAGAAATAGCTGAACAGTATAATACCTATGCTAATAAGATTAGGAGAGATGCTACATCTTTAGGTATTAAAGTTAGAAATAAGTCACAAGCGCAAAAAAATGCTTTAAAACAAGGTAAACACAAACATCCTACTAAAGGCACAAAAAGATCAGAAGAAACTAAGAACAAAATTGGTAAAACAGTGATGCAAGCTTGGGAGGACACAGATGACATCGAAAGAGAAAAAAGAAGAGAAAGAAGTAAAGAAATTTGGAATAACATGCCTGATAGTAAAAAACAAAATATGATTAAAGCTGCTAATCTTGCAGTTCGGGAAAGTAGTAAAGAAGGTTCTAAATTAGAAAAACACATCTTAAAAGAACTATTAAGCGATGGATATAAGGTAGAGTTTCATAAAGAGCAAAGTCTAGTAACAACCAAATTGCAAATTGACCTGTTTTTGCCTACTATGAATATAGCTATAGAAGTAGATGGTCCTTCTCACTTTTTACCCGTTTGGGGACAAGAAGTATTACAAAGAAATATTACTTATGATAATAAAAAGACAGGACTTATACTCGGCAAAGGATTGAAACTTATTAGGATTAAACAGAAAAAGGATTTTTCAAATGCTAGGGCTAATTTGATATGTGAGAAGTTATCTCAACTACTGACAGAAATTAAACAAGGTCAAAAGACTAACAACAATTTTACAATCGAGGACTAAATGAGCAAGGCAAAAAAAACAGATACTCCAACAATTAACGATATAACTTGGACAGACCATGTATTGGAATTACTGTCTGATGATGAAAAAATTAAAGGAAATCCAACTACTGATGGCTTAAGAAGAGTATTCGAAATAGCTCTAGATTGTACTATTATTGAATCAACATCTCAAATTTGTCAATCTCCAGAGCCTGAAAATGGCAATAGGGCCACTGTAATGCACTCTCTAAGCTATGTATTAAATAACAAGTCTCTGGACGACGCAATTAAAACAAGGACCGTAAATGGATCAGCAGACGTCTACTGGGGCAATTGTGACAAGATTTTTAGAAATCATCCTGTTGCTGTGGCTGAAACCAGAGCAGAAGGCAGGGCTCTTAGGAGAGCACTAAGATTAAGGAAAGTTGTGGCAGCAGAAGAAATTGCTGAAGAAGTAGAGGATCTGGATGGCAATACTGTTAATAAAATTACAAATAATCAGATAAATTTCATTGACGTAATGAGTAAAAGACTTAATATAAATGTGACTAAGTTGTTATCTCAAGAAAATTTGGATACTAATGTTTATACTGTATCTCATACGGATGCTGTAGGTATTATTAGACAACTTTCTAAATATCAACAAGATATGTCATCTATTGCTGAAAACATTACAGGTTACAACAACGAATGGAAATAAATTATGAAATTAAAATTTAAACCTAATGATAAATTAGAATTTGAGTTAGAAGGAGCTGGTCAAAAAGAAATTTTTAAAGAACTTGCAATGGTTCAAGAAATTTTTTCTGAAAAGAAGTGTGGAGTCTGTGGATCTGAAAATATTAAATTTGTAGTGAGGGTCGTAGACGACAACGAATATTATGAATTAAGATGTATGGATTGTGGAGCAGTTCTTTCATACGGACAGCACAAAAAGGGCGGAACCTTATTTCCTAAGAGGAAAGATGCTGATGGGAAATATCTACCAAATAATGGTTGGTATAAATGGACGGGGAGTAAATAATTTTACTTTTCGTACTCATAAGGTATCCACTGCCAAAACTCATGAGCTTCTAAAGAAGACTGTTTGTGTTCTATACCATCGATACTGGAATAAAAACACCTATATGTCATTTCATTCATGAGTCTATAAAAATCTGGTAAAGCAGTATGAGTGTAGTTATCTCCTCTTACTGCTAGCCAGTATACTTCGTTATAGTATATATTCATTCTATCTTTGACTACACCTACTTGTTGTCTAGGAACTCCATTTTCATCAGGATAATATTTGTCATGATAGTAGTCGATATGTTTTAATTTTCTAGGTATTCGTAAAAATTTTATATTTATATTATCTATATCACTTAAGTCTATAGTATTCATAACTCTATCACCCAAAGCGCTTTGATCTCCAAAAATACCGTCGTTGCGAAGTTTTACTTGTGGTGGTTTTGCAATATAATACTTTTCTTTAACATCAACTCGTTTATATCGTAAATTTTTATTACCGTCATCTGGCATCATGAAAGTTTTATGGAACGTTCTTTCTCTCCATTTAGAAGTATCAGTTAGTGCCTTCTTTGCTTCATCTGTTAGGCCAGTACTTCCAGTTTTTGTGATCTCTGGGTTTCTAAATGTAAAAGTTGTGCCATTTTGACCATAATATACATCTGCGTTTTCCATGCCTTCAGGCGTACTTTCAACATCAAAATTATTTACCATTCCAAAGTTATCGCCGCCACCACCACCATAAGCATCAATAACATTATATTCTGTGCTTACCCATACTCTAGTAGAGTTAACAATATCTTGAGAACAACTTTGTTTAGGATCTATATTAACTAAATAACAATTATCATTAATTGCTTTAAAATCTATGTTATCTATAATACCTTCATCTGTCTGGTCTAAAACAAGCTCATAATAACCTGAATCTTGTGTAGCATTAAGAGGAACGTCTAATACTTCCAAGATCATGTTCCTTTCTCTGTATAGTTCATATAATTTTTGTTTGGTTAACTTTTTGTAACATTTAGTTCCTGGTAATAATAAACAACTATCTGGATCGTCAGGTAAATTATTTAAATGCTTAGTAACGTCAATAATAGTTCCAAAATCCATGACCTCATCATGTTTTTCAGTACTTCCAATAAAACTATCTTGCATTAAATTACCTTTAATACCAGTCAAAGCTGTTAGTCTAGCTTGTAATAGAGATTTATTATCACTACTACAGTACATAGGCGTAACTTGTTCATAAACACCATTTATAGTAAAAGTACCAAGACAATCATCATGATTATTAAAAGAATCTCTACCTCTAGCATACATAAAACTACTGCCGTATTCTGTTACATTTCTAAATTCAGGAGTAGTTTGAAATTTGTATGTGTCGTATTTTTGTTCTAATAGATCTAAATTATCAGCATCTGTAGGTATGGCATCTGCAACTGAAGTAGCATATAAAATTTTATTAGATTCATTAAACCCATAACCAAAAGCTTTACTAACTGATAAACTTCCATCTATTCCAGAACCTACACTATATTTAGATGTATCATTATCATATGTAATAGGTTGGCCACTTGCAGTAATATTATTTGGAGTACTATGTTTTGAATTATCAAATAAATCATATATTGTTTGTAACTGATTAGTGCTATAATTTTCAGACAAAATACGTTTTTTAACCAAAGGGGAAGAACTACCGTAGTTCCCTGGTGCAGTAGTAGAAAAGGTAACTTCTGGATTACTAGCGTCTATATAACCATTTTCTAAATCTAAACCCCAATGACTAATTGGTTTTTGTATAGATCCAGAGGTTGGTTGTCTGTCATATAATAAATATAATTTGTCTGCACTATTATCACTCATAAACATCTTATCGAATGAGCCTATGTCTGCATCAGTAGGCACAGTAAGTAGTGTATACCAAGTATTATCAATATTATATAAATTCTTTTCAAGAATAATAGTTTCTGATAAAGGATTATCGTCGGGATTATTTTTATATTCATTCGCTGTATCGTCATTAAACAAACAGATATCGTCACCCTGATCAAATAAATCATAGGGTATTCTACTACGTACTAAAATATGCTGATTAGATCCTCCATCATTTTCATTAAGAATCCTATACTTTTCTTTAGATCCTATTTCGGGGAAAGATGTAATATTACCTCTATCAATAGTTCCGTCTTCAGTAATTTTTAATCCGTCCACACCGTTGGTAGTTTGTGTATCAGCTTTTAAGTGCTCTATAGTATTTTTGGTAATTTTAGTAAAAGGCTCATCCACCACCTCATAATCAAAAGCAGAAAAGGCTCTTGTGTATTTAGGTGAAAGTCTCATGAAATGGTGTTGTTTTTTTCTTAAAATAGGTAAATTTTTATATTTAAAGATACCAGCTTCTGCTTTGTACCAAATTTTAGGATTTTTAATAGCTTTATCAAATGTACTAACAGGAGAATTTGAATAAGAATCGTCTGGATCTAATGCAGAAGTGGTGAAAGAAATAATAGCTTTAGCAGGTCCTCCAAACACTCTGTTATTATATATCGAACTATATAAAAAGTCAGCAATCCCCTCGTACTGTCTTACTTGCCGTAGTTGTCCAAAATAATTAAAAAGAGCTTGATATCCAATGTTAGCCATGACTTGGCCTACAGCCATACCAGCAAACAATCCACCTAAACCAGCAAAAGCAAAACCAGCTATGGCAGCTGAAGCAGAGACTATATAAACAATTGCTTCACTAGGAAATCTAATAGGCCACATATGAGGATTTTCTATTGACTCTGAGTTAGGAATAATACATCTAGAAAGATCATCTAAATATGTATAAGGAGCATTAACATTTACAGCTGGTATTAAAGATTTGCTAGGAGTGTCTAATTTAAATGTATATCCTCCAAAAGACGCAGGTCTAGTGTAGTCTACCATACCTAAAGCATCTCCTTGCTCTGGGGTTTTTTGTGGTTGAGTATGTAAAATTAAGTCCCAAGCACACAAAGAGCCATAAATATCTGTAGAGCCAGCAGATACTTTTGAACTTAAAAACCCAGTAGTAATTTCATTATCTTTTAATGTGTCATATATTCTCATATTATCCGGCTCATCAGCAACAGCTATATTCAAAGTAAAAGTTGTAGAGCTAGAAGCTTCAAGAGGGTCTTTTCCTCCTTCAACTACTGGGGGTTCAAATAGTTGTAATCCTTGAAATTTTGATAATGATGCATTGGTATATTGCAGACCTTCTAGGTCTAATCGAGTTCTGTGTTGCTGCGAATGAAAATCATTTTTGAATGGCACCGAGGTCGTTGGTCTAACTTTATGATTATTTTGAACAGCGTCTATTGGGTATTCTGCTGGAAATTTCGGAGTAGCGTTTATTGTCTCATCTGCGTCATTTCGAGAAAAATTAATTTTTTTTGATTCTGTAGTACTAACTGTGGTTTCAATAAGAGGATTGCCATTTTCATCAAGTGCAATCCCACCGGGTTCAGTGCCGTCTTCTATAAATCCAGTAATAGCTACCGTAGATTTCTGATTATATACAGTATGTAATCTATTTTTAACAGGTGCGTCATCAGAAAACACAACACTAAAATTATATGTATTCGCTTCGATAGTATCTTTATATGTCAAATAAAGTCTAAGGTTATCTCTATTCTCGTCGTGTACATTATGATTAATTAGGTCAATATCGTCCTTTGCTCCTTCTAATTTTAAAGCAGATAATTCCCCTGTGGGAATAGATTGACAAGCGTCATCTGGATGGAAACGATCTCCTCGAATTGGGCATTGAGGAGGTTTCTTGCCAGCAAACGAATCAGCACCATTGATTCTTTGTTTGTCTCTTGCAGAGGGATTTACATCTAGCCATATAATTAAGTCTTTAGGGTTAACGTAATTTAAAAATTTTAATCTAACTTCAAGATCAGCTACGGAAGCCTTTGCTATTTCTCCACCCTGTTGTATTATTAATTTGTTGTTTTCTACAGTAGGAAATTTGGGTACTCCTCTCACGGCAGCTACATAGTTTATCGTGGGATCTTGACACATTGCATCTATATTCACCTGTTCTTCAAAACTACCTTCTATGCCATATTCATCACCATTGATAAATCTGCCCATAGTAGCATACCCTCTACTCAAATGTCTATATCCATAATCTTCGTCATGATCTGGTAGTTCTTTTCTTTCTTCAGCATTTTTCATTCTAATAGCTGCTGCTGGATTTGATGTTTCTATTGGTTCTTTTTGTATATCTATATCAACACTTAATTTAATAGCACTAGAAAATACTTTAGGTTTAATTTTTAAACCGTCTTGCATATATTGAGTATTTAAGTCAACCATACCTAAACCAGTAAAAGTTCTAGTAGTTCTACCTGCAGGATTAAATTTTAAAAATGGTGAGTATAGTCCTGTAGGATTAACTACAATACCTTGATCAGGTTCAAAACAAACTTTTTTGCAGTTAAAGATGTGGCCACCCGTATAGTCTTTTTGATAAAAAACTAAAGGAACGTCAGCGTCACTATTTTTATTAGTTAATTGTTTTGCTTTATTAATATAAGTATTTGCAGTGAAATCATAACCTTTAATACTGGCCTGATTACCACTTTGCCATATGCCTGAAATGTTTGCAACAGCTGAAGTTAAAAGAGGAATATTTCCTTCAGACGCTGTTGGGTTATTTTTTGACATAGAATTGGAAAGGCCATAAAGTGGAGCATGCTGAGGTAATCTTCTACCTGAAATCAAAGAAGGATTCCAGCCACCATATGCTGGTGTTTCTGGGAAATATGCATTACCAACAGAAGGATAGTCAAATGTTTCTGGTGGTTGAATTTCTGATAATATTCCTAGTGTAGGATCTATTCCAAATCTTTTTAAAGAAATACCTCCATCAGGGGCATATCTAGCTTCTAAAAAACTTTGAGCAGCATCTCCTATTTTAGTACTAGATAAAGTACGTCTTTCAAAAAAAGATTGACAATTATCGCATTTAGAACTATTACCGTAAGCAGAACTAGCTGTTCTACCATACGCAAAGGTATACGACTTTAATTTAATTGTTGTTTGTGCTGGTAAATACTTAATAGTCAATGGATTGTCATTAGTATTAGGAACAGCATCTGCTTGATAAT
>MDSZ01206083.1_pt1 | contig 22042 bp, 20 predicted proteins | sample 811201 | NCBI WGS metagenome assembly MDSZ01 (sample SAMN05326647, study PRJNA326480) | marine metagenome | isolation source: seawater | place: Indian Ocean: North | collected 2010 | reverse complement strand
TGGCCTTATCTTAGTAGTTTCTTTCCAAAGTCTAGAAGATAGAATTGTGAAAGATTTTTTTAACCACAACAGTGGTAAACGATGGCGTTCCTCCCGCCACTACCCGGAGTTACCTGATAAATTGGCAACTCAACTTAAAATAATCACCAAAAAACCATTAGTTCCATCAGATTCTGAGATAATCAATAATCCCAGATCTAGATCAGCTAAACTCCGGGTAGCTCAAAAAATCTAGAATGAAATATACAAAATCAATTGCAGGTTTTTTATTTCTTAATTTACTTTTGGTATTTGCAATGATTTTCATTGCTAATAAATCAAGAGAAATAGAAAAAAAAAATAATAATTTAAAAATGGAAATATCAAAAATATCTGAAGATATAAAAATAAATAAAATTGAATTGATTACTCACAAAAATAGTTCTTACTTAAATAACTTATTTTCAATTTATTTCTCAACTAAAAATATTAGTAAAATCCCAAATATATTTTCAATTAATGAAATATCAAAAAATGAAAATATAAAATTAGTTAATACAAAAAAGTAATTAGATTAATGAAAAAAAAATTTAAATTATTTGATAGTGACTCTTTAAAATTACTTCATAGAAGAGTGTTTTTTGCAATTACAATTTTTGTATTTGTATATTTTATTTCCATTTATAGAATTTCTTCAATTATGCTGTTTCCAAAAATTACACATGAAAAAATTAATATCACTAAGCTAGATATTAGAGGTGACATTTATGATAGAAATGGAAATGTACTTGCAACAACAATTAAAAGTACATCAATCTCTCTTAACCCAAAAAAAATAAAAAATAAGAAAAAATTATCGATTGAACTAGCATCTATTTTAAATTTAGATCCAATAAAATTGGCCAAAAAAATAAATTCAAATAAAAATTTTGTATGGATAAAGAGAAATATCTCACCACAGGAATATCAAGAAATTATTAATTTAGGTGAAATTAATTTAAAGAGCCATAATGAATTTAAAAGAGTCTATCCATTTAAAAATGTATCATCTCATATTGTCGGACATGTTGATATTGATCAAAAAGGACAAAATGGTATAGAAAGATATTTTAACAATGATCTTTCTATTAGCAAAGATGTATATTTAAGTTTAGACATAAATTTACAACAATTAGTCAGAAACAACTTAATAAAAACTATAAATAAATATTCAGCTGAGTCAGGACTTGCAATAGTAATGGAAATTGATAGCGGTCAAATTATATCTTCAGTTAGTTTGCCAGATTATAATCCTCAAAATAAATCTACTTTTAAAGATAATAATTTAGTTAATAGAGTTTTTCAGTCAAATTATGAAATGGGGTCAACATTTAAACCTATTACTGCAACCATGGGGTTTGATTTGGGAATTATTGATTCAAGTATGACTTTTGATGTTACTAAAAAATTTTTAAACATTAGTGATCATGATAAATATAAAGGTTCGGGTATATACGATATTGAAAAAGTTATTGTTGAGTCTTCAAATATTGGTACTGCACAAATTGCTACATTAATTGGAAGTAAGAATCAAAAAAATTTCTTTAAAAAAATTGGTTTTAACAAAAGAATTAATATTGAAAATAAAGAATCTGCAAGCCCATTAGGTAATAAAAATAATTGGGGTAAAAAGGAAACTGCAACGATAGGGTTTGGTCATGGATTTTCAGTAACACCCCTTCATTTAGTTAAGGCATATGCTACATTATCAAATGAAGGTATTGAAGTATTTCCTACACTTCAACTTAATAAAAAAAATCAAAAAAATAATGTTTTAAATAATAAAAAATCTTCAAAATTTTTTTTAAACCTTCTTAATTCTGTTGTGCTTAAAACTGAATATACCGGGCCAAGGGTTAAAATTGAAGGTTATCAAGTTGGAGGTAAAACAGGAACATCAGAACTATTAAATCCAAAAGGAGGATATTATAAGGATAGGAATTTGACATCTTTTATTGGTATTTTTCCAATTAATAACCCAAAATATGTAATTTACACTGCAGTAGAATATCCAAAAAAGGAAGAAGGAACTAATCAAAAAATGACTGGTGCAAGAGTAAATGCACCTCTTGTCAAACAAATAATAATTAATATTATAAACCTTTTTAATATACCAAAAAATACAACAAATGAAGTTCTAAAAGCTGACATAAATTTTAATTATAGAGGCATTAATGCTTCTATCTAATTTATCAAAAATTATTAAAATTAATAAAACTTACAATTTTAAAAAAAATAAATCATTTTTTGAAATAACAGCGAATTCAAAGTTAACAAATAAAAAAACATTATACATTTTTGACAAAAATTCTAAAGCTAACACTGCTTATATTAAAGAAGCTATTAAAAATAATGTACCAGCAATTATATCAAATAAGTATTATAAGTTTATACCTATTCCACAGTTTATAGTTTCAAATATCTATGAAGAAACTAATTTATTGTTAAAAAAAATATACAAGAATTATCCTAAAAAAACAATTGCTATAACTGGAACAAATGGAAAAACTTCAGTGGTCTGGTATATATCTAAAATTCTAAACTTTTTGAAATTAGATAATTCTACTGTAGGGACTATTGGGTATTATAAAAATGGAAAAAAAATTAATGGATTAACTTTAACAACTCCAGCTTATGAAGAATTATTTAAATATGCTACATCAAATAATAAAAAAAAAACAAGCATATTTATTTTTGAAGCATCTAGTCATGCACTGGATCAAAACAGATTAAGAGATTATCCTATAGATATAGCAGCAATTACAAATATAACTAGAGATCATATAGATTATCATAAAAGTGGTTCTGCATATATAAAATCTAAATTAATGCTTTTCACGAAGCATCTTCTTCATAATGGTCATGCTATCATTAACTCAAGAATAAAAAATATTGCAAATTTAAAAAAAAAATTATTAAAAAATAATGTTGACGTAATATTTTTTGGAAAAAAAAATATATTTTTTGAAAGATTTAAAAAAGATATAATACTTAATATCTATAATAAAAAATATAAAATCAAAAAACTTAAACTAAATTCAGATATTGAATTAGAAAATCTAGAGTGTGCAATATCTTGTTGCTTAGCTCTACAAATTAAAGAAAAAAATATAGTTAAAGCGCTATATCAAATAACCAATCCTCCTGGTCGAATACAAAAAATAAATTATAAGAAAAAAAAATCCACAATAATCATTGACTATGCACACACACCAGATGCTCTTGAAAGAATTTTAAAAGCATTTCAATCTGATGGTAAAAAACCAGCACTTCTATTTGGTTGTGGAGGAAATAGAGATAAAGGCAAAAGAAAAAGTATGGGTATTCTTGCAAATAAATTTGCTAGTAAAGTTTATATAACTGATGACAATCCACGAAATGAAAGCCCATCAATTATTCGGAAAAGTATATTAAAACATTGTCATAAAGCTTATGAAATACCAAGTAGAAACAAAGCTATAAAAAAAGCTATTAAAGATCTTAATTATAGAGATGTATTGATAATAGCGGGTAAAGGTCATGAGAATGTACAAATTATAAAAAATAAAAAATATAATTTTGATGATTTAAAAATAGTTAAAAACTTGATTAAATAATGAATAAAACTGATAACCTTGAGCAATATATTTTTCAAAACAAAGAAAAAATAAAAATATCTAGTAAAGACATAAAAAAAGGAGATATATTTTTAGCACTTAAAGGAAAAAATTTTCATGGTAATAAATATATTAATTCTTCCATAAGAAATGGTGCAAAATATTGTTTGACAGATAATAAGAATTTTAAAGAAAACAAAAAAATTATATATGTTAAAGATATTTTTAAATATCTTTTTAAGTTAGCAATAAAAAAAAGGGATCTTTATAGAGGAAAAGTAATTGGAATTACCGGGAGCGCAGGTAAAACTACATTAAAGGAAACATTAGCTTTTTTCCTAAAAAAAAATCATACTATTTCATATTCTAAAAAAAGCTATAACAATACACTTGGAGTCTTAATTTCTTTATTGAATTTAAATATAAATTCATCATATTCAATTTTTGAATTAGGGACAAATAATTTTGGTGAAATTAAGAGTCTAACTAAAATTATTAGACCATCTGAGGTATTCATAACTAATATTCAGTCGACCCATCTTGAAAATTTCAAATCAAAAAATAATATAGCTAAAGAGAAATCAGATATTTTTAATTTTAATTATAACAAAGAAAGAAAAAAATTATATTTAAATGTAAACAATAGTTATGAAAAAATAATTTTACAAAAAGCTAAAAAAGAAAAAAAATTGAAAATTATTAATATTAATAAATTTTCAAAAAAATATTATATAAAGAAAATTATTAGTAAAAAAAAATATACTCAAGTAATATTTTCGATTGATAATCAAAACACTACTCTAGAAGTAAAATCACTTATAATGTTTAGATTAATAAATTTATTATTTTGTTATGCTTTTTTTTCAGAAAATACAATTAACATTGATACTATAACTAAACGTTATAAGTATTTAAAACCTGTAGAAGGTAGGGGCCTTACTCACAATATATTGATTAACAATAATAAAGTAAAAATTATTGATGAATCTTATAATGCAAACCCTGATACAATGTATCAAAGTATTTACTATTTTAGTAAAAATGAAATTGTACATAGTAAAAAAATTTTGATTTTAGGCAATATGAACGAATTAGGAAAAGATACATATAAAATGCATACTAATTTATTGCATCAAATTGATAAATTCAATTTTAAATTTGTTATTTTATGTGGCGAATTCCTTCGAAGATCTGTAAAAAAATTAATTAAACCAAAAAATGAATTTATTTATTTTGAAGACAAAATTAAAATTATGAAATTTTTAAATAGAAATATTCTTAATAATGACATTATTTTAATTAAATGTTCTAACTCTACAGAAATTAATAAATTATCAAATCAATTAATAAAAGGTAGTAAGCTTTGATAAAATATTTTGCTTTTGAATATCAATCTGTATTTAGTTTTTTAAATATATTTAGTTATATAACTTTTAGATCAGGAGCTGCTATTCTTACAGGATTATTTTTTTCACTTATTTTTGGAAATTATATTATTAATAAACTTTCTAATATACAGCCAAAAGGTCAGCCTATAAGAGATGATGGACCTCAATCTCATATTATTGCTAAAAAAGGAACCCCAACTATGGGAGGATTGCTAATAATTTTAAGTGTTTTAGTTTCGAATATTTTGTGGGCAGATTTAAATAATAAATTTATATGGATATCAATTTTAACAATTCTTATTTTTGGCTTTATAGGATTTATAGATGATTATAATAAAATAAAATCTTATTCTAGTTATGGTATTTCTTCTAAAATTAGAATTTCTTTTCAAATAATTTTTGGACTTCTTATAACCTATTTTATAATTCAAAATTTAGATCCTAAAATTAGCACATTAATGACTTTTCCATTTTTTAAAAATTTAATGATTAATTTTGGTATATTATATTTTCTAATATCTACTTTTATCATTATTGGCTCAGCTAATGCAGTTAATTTGACTGATGGATTAGATGGGTTAGCAATTGTTCCTGTAATGATTGTAGCTATGTCTTTTGCATTTATAGCTTATATTTCTGGCAATATAGTTTTTTCTAATTATTTGTTGATTCAATATATACCGGGGACAGGGGAGTTAACCGTTTTTTGTGGATCTCTTATTGGTGCAGCTTTAGGATTTTTATGGTTCAATGCCCCACCTGCTAAAGTATTTATGGGTGATACTGGTTCATTGGCATTAGGTGGTTCTTTAGGTTCAATTGCAATAATGTGTAAACATGAAATTCTTTTAGCTATAATAGGAGGTTTATTTGTATTAGAGACTCTTTCTGTAGTTATTCAAGTTTTAATATTTAAGTTTACTGGAAAAAGAATATTTTTAATGGCGCCACTACATCATCATTTTGAAAAAAAAGGTTGGCCAGAGTCTACAATCGTAATTCGTTTTTGGATTATTACAATTGTATTAGCATTAATTGGCTTAGCCACTTTAAGAATTAGATAAATGTTTTTAGTTTATGGGTTAAAGAAATCAGGTATCTCAATAATTAGATTATTAGAAAAGAAAAATAAAGATTATAAAATTTGGGATGATAATCAAAATACAAGAAATAGTATAAAAAGAATATTTAGTAGTAAAAATTTTTTTGATCCTAAAATAAATAAATTAGATGATTTTAAAAAAATATTTGTATCACCTGGAATATCATTAAGACAAAAAAAATTTTCTCTAAATAAAAAAAACATGAAAATTAATAGAGATTTAAATTTATATATAATGTTTAAGAATAAACACAAAATAATTGCAATAACTGGAACTAATGGAAAATCAACAACTACAAAGTTAATTGGAGATATTTTAAAAAAAAATAACATCAAAACATTTGTAGGTGGAAATATAGGCGAACCATTATGTAACGCTTTTATATCAAATGAGACTTTTAAATATCACGTTATAGAGTTAAGTTCTTTTCAATTAGAAACTGTAAAAAATTTAGAAACAAATATTTCTATAATTACTAATTTAGCAAATGATCATTTAGATAGATATAACAACATAGAAGACTACATAGGTCAAAAAAAGAAAATAATTACTAAAAAAGGGATAAATTTAATTTCAATTGATGATGAATACTCAAAAAAAATTTTTTTCCAAAAAAAAATAAAAAATAAAATTAGTTTTTCAATCAAGGATAAATCTGCAGATGTTTATATGAGTAATAATTATATTTTAGATAATTACTTTAAAAAGAGTAAAAAATTATATATTAAAAATATTTCAAAAGATTTTGAAGGTGATTTTAATAATCAAAATATATTAATTGCATATATCTGTAGTAAGTTGTTAAAACTTACTGAAAAAAGTTTTCTTAGTGTAATTAAAAATTTTAAAGGCTTACCTTTTCGTTCTAGCGTAATCTTTAAAAATAACAATTTAAAAGTAATTAATAATAGTAAGTCAACAAATATAAATTCTACACTTAATTCTATTAAAAATTATAATCAGATTTATTTAATATTAGGAGGTATTGCTAAAGAAAAAAATTTTGATGTTTTTAAAAAATATAAAGATAAAATAAATTGTATATATATATTTGGGAAATCAGGAATTTTAATAGAAAAAACTCTTAAGAATTCACTTAATACAAAAAGATTTAAACATCTTAAAGATCTTATTAATGAAATGTTCAGGGACATAAAAAACAATAATAATTTTGTAAATATTTTATTTGCACCTGCTTGCTCTTCTTATGATCAATATGATAATTTTGAAGAGAGAGGAAAAGAGTTTAATAATTTAATTAAAAAAAATTTACATATTTTATGAATTATTTAATTAATTGGTGGGCATCAGTAGATAGAATAAATTTTATACTTATATTATCATTAGGTTTCACGGGGTTGATACTGTCATTTTCAATAGATGAAAATTTTTCCATTAACAGACACACAATTTTTTTTATTATATCTTTAGGTATGTTATTTTTTTTAGCAAATTTAGATAATAAAAATATTAGAAGATTATCCTTATTTGGTTTTATAATATTATTTTTTTTAATGATTTTTGTACTACTATTAGATTTTGAAATAAAAGGAGCAAAAAGATGGATACAGATTTTTAATTTTACACTGCAGCCATCTGAATTAATAAAACCAATTTTTATTATATTAACTGCTTGGTGTATAAGCAAATCAATAGAAGATAAAAAATTCTACTTAACTTTTTTATTTATCTTTTTTTTCCTTCTTTTGGGATTAATACTAATGCAACCAGATTTGGGAATGACTGTATTAGTATCTGCTACCTTTTTTTGCCAGTTATTTGTCGCTGGATTGTCAATATTTTTAGTTTTAATAGCGTTTATATTTATTTTGGGAATTTCTATATTTTCTTATTTAATTTTTGATCATGTTCAACATAGAATTAATTCTTTTCTAGGTGGGCTCGGTGGATCTGATACTTATCAAATAGATTTAAGTTTGAAAGCATTTCAAAAAGGAGGTTTATTTGGAAAAGGTCCTGGTCAAGGAATTTTAAAAGAAAAAATTCCAGATGCAAATACAGATTTTATATTTGCTGTTGCTGGTGAGGAACTAGGTTTTATTTTTTGTTTAATAATTATAATCATTATCTTATCAATAATTGTAAGAACATTATTACAAGTACTTAAAGTTGAAGATCCATATAAAATAATAGCTATAAGCGGCTTAATTTCTTCTTTTGGATTACAATGTTTAATAAATATATTTAGTTCAGTGGGTTTAATACCAACTAAAGGAATGACACTTCCTTTTGTAAGTTATGGTGGGTCATCAATGATATCAATAGCATTACTTTTTGGTTTTTTATTATCATTAACTAATAAAAAAAATGAAAATTTATGAATAAAAAATTTCTATTGATCACTGGAGGTACTGGAGGACATGTTATACCTGCAGTAAATTTTGCAAATTATTTAAATAGTAAAAAAATTACTTCTAGGATAATTGTAGATAAAAGAGGTTTAAAATATATCAAAAACATTGAAAGCAAAATATATATTATAAGTAGTTCAAATTTATATGGCAATTATTTATTTAAATTTTATGGAATAATAAAGTTGCTTATAGGATTTATTCAATCCTTCATTTATATATTTTTATATAGACCAAATAAAATAATTTCTTTTGGAAGTTATGCTTCATTTTTTCCAATGTTAAGTATTATAATTTTAAAATTTTTTTTTAAAATAGATGTATATATACATGAACAAAATTCAGTATTAGGAAGAACTAATAAATTTTATTTAAGATATTCTGAAAAAATATTTTTAAATTTTGAATTAAAATCTAAAATTAAATATAAATTTGAAAAAAAAATTCATAGAGTTGGCACTCCTGAAAAGAATATAAATTACTCAAATTTAAAAAAAAAAAATAATAAAAAATTTACAATATTTATTTCTGGAGGTAGTCAAGGATCAGAATACATAAGTAATTTTGCAATACAACTGATAAAAAATATCAACAAAGACAATATTATAAAAGCTAAATTTATTCTTCAAAGTCCAACTAATTTAATTTCTAAAATTAGAGATAATTTATATAATATAAGATCTGAATTAGTTATTAGGGATTATTATAATAATTTAGATGAGATAATGAGCATTAGTTCTGTTGCTATTTCACGAGCAGGTGCAGGGACAATTAATGATTTAATTAATTTTAAAGTACCATCAGTTTTGATACCATTGCCATCTTCTAAAGATAATCATCAATTTTATAATGCATCAATATTAACTCAAAATGAAGTTGCAATATTTCTTGATCAAAATAAAAATGAAATAAATAAGGCAAAGAACTTTATTTATCAAATATATAACAAATCTGTCGATATAAAATCAATAAAAAATAGATTTGATAAAATTAAAGTTAAAAACTCTAATTCTTTAATTTATAAATTAGTCTGTAATGAATAATAAAAAAATTAAAATTCATTTTATTGGAATATCAGGTATTGGCATGTCTGGAATTGCAGAATTAATGAAGGATAAAGGATATCTTATTCAAGGTAGTGATGTTGCTTTAAACGATAATACAAAAAGACTTAAAAAAAAGGGTATTAAATTTTTTTTAGGACATAAAAATAAAAATGTAAAAGATGTTGATGCTGTTGTATTTTCTTCAGCTATAAGAAAGAATAATCCAGAAATTAAAGAGGCTATTATCAAAAAAATTCCTCTCCTTTCAAGAGCTGATATGCTTAGTGAATTAATGAAAAATAAAAAAGCAATTGCAATAGCTGGATCTCATGGAAAGACTACAACAACTAGTTTAATTGGTAATATATTAAGTCAAGGTAATTTAGATCCGACAATAGTAAATGGTGGAATCATTAATTCTTTATCAAAAAATAATCGTTTTGGTAAGGGAGATTGGATGGTTGTTGAAGCTGATGAAAGCGATGGTTCTTTTTTAAAATTACCACATCAAATTTCTGTAATTACAAATTTAGATATTGAGCATTTAGATTTTTATAAAACAAAAGAAAATTTAATTAAATCTTTTGAAAATTTTATAAATATGCTCCCGTTTTATGGAACATCAATAATATGCTTAGATGATAAAAATCTTCAAAATTTAGTTAAAAAAAATAAAACAAGAAATATTTTAACATATTCAATTAAAAACAAAAATGCCGATGTATTTATTCATGACATAAAAAAAAGCTCAACAAAAACATCATTTAAATTAAAAACTAACAAAAGTATTTTTAGAGACATTAAAAAATACGAATTTACAATAAAATCAATTGGAAATCATAATATTTTAAATGGTACGGCAAGTATTATTGCATCAAAACTCGTAGGAGTAAAAAATTATCATATCAATAAGGCTCTTATAAATTATATTGGTGTTAAAAGGAGATTTACTTTTATAGGAAAAAAAATTCACTCCTCAATCTATGATGATTACGCACATCATCCAACTGAAATTAGAGCTACTCTTGATGCTGCCAAGAATTTAAAGAATAATATTGTCGTTGTATTTCAACCGCATCGTTATTCAAGAACAAAAATATTAATTCATGAATTCGTAAGAGTATTATCTAAAATTAATCACTTAATTTTACTAGAAACTTATTCGGCTGGTGAAAAAATAATAAAAGGCGCAACTACAAAAGATATATACTTAAGATTAAAAGGAAACAAAAAAAATGTGGTTCATCTTAAAGATATAAAAAATCTAAATATTCATCTAAAAAAATATATTATTAACAATAATACTATAATATTTATGGGAGCAGGTTCTATTTCTAATATTGCAAAAAAGTATTTTAATAGTTAATGCAAGAAAATCTTCAAAAAATAGCAGATAAATTAAAAAGTAAAATTTACTTTAACTATAATATTGGCAAATTAACTTGGTTTAGAACTGGAGGAAATGCTAAAATTTTTATAATAGTAGAGAATAGTGAAGAGCTTGAAATTATATTAAACGAATTAAATTCAAGTAATTTTTATATTTTAGGAGCAGGATCAAATTTATTAATAAGAGATAATGGATACAAAGGAACTATTATTAAACTAGGTAAAAATTTTAACAAATATAAAATAACAGAAAATAAATTAGAAGTAGGTGCTAATATATTAGATGTAAATTTATCTAATTTTGCTCTAAAAAATAATATTGAAGGTTTTGAATTTTTTTCTGGAATACCTGGTTCTATTGGAGGTGCAATTAAAATGAATGCAGGTTGTTATGGCTCAGAAACAAAAGATATAATTCATAGTATTGAAATATATAACAATAGTTCTGAAAGAAAAATTATAAACAAATCTGACCTTGATCTCAAATACAGATCTTCAAACATTAAAAACAATCAAATTATATCTAAAGCAATATTCAATATAAATTATGGTGATTTTAGAGACATAAAAGAGAGAATGATAAATATAAAAAATAAGAGATTGTCCTCTCAACCAATAAAAAATAAAACATCAGGTAGTACATTTAAAAATCCTAGTAATTTTTATGCTGCAAAACTTATTGAAGAGTCTGATTGCAAAGGTATGAATTATGGTGATGCGATTATTAGCAAACAACATGCAAATTTTATAATTAACAGAGGTTCGGCTTCAGCAAATGATATAGAAATTCTAGGCAAATTAGTTATTGATAAAGTTTTCAATAAATTCAACATTGTATTAAACTGGGAGATTAAAATTATAGGTGATTAAAAATAAAATTTTAATATTAGAGGGTGGATTTAATGAAGAGCATGAGGTTTCTCTAAAAACTTCAGCTGAAATACAAAAAGTTTTTAAAAAAAATAAAATTAAATTTGATAAACTTAAGGTAAATCCCTCTAATTTTGAAAATAAAATATCAAAATTTAAAAATTACATTTGTTTTAATGCACTGCATGGTCCATTTGGAGAAGATGGTCAAGTTCAAAAGATATTAAAAAAATACAAAATTAAATATACTCATTCAGGTATACAATCTTCAGCATTATGTTTTAATAAATTTGCAACAAAAAAAATAATTTTAAATAATAAAATTTTAACTCCAAAATTTAGTATTTTGAAAACAATAAATATTACTAAAGATAAATTAATTAAATTTAAAAAAAAATATAAAAAATTTGTTATTAAGCCAATAAAAAGTGGCTCAAGCTTTGGTATAACAATCATTAAAACTAATAAAGATTTAAAACTACTATTAAAAAAAATTCAAATTCTTAAACATACGCTTTCTTTACATAAATATGTTTTAATTGAGGAATTTATATCTGGTAAAGAATTAACAGTTGCAACAATTCAGTTTTCTAAAAAAATAACTCCCCTAGCTGTTACTGAAATAAAACCTAGTAATAGTTTTTTTGATTATCAATCAAAGTATTCAAAGGGATATGCAAAGCATATTTTGCCAGCAAATATAACAAAAAAAAATTATAATAAGTGTTTAAAAATAGCAGTAAAATCACACTCGGTACTAAAATGCAAATCAATTGCAAGAACTGATTTTATTTTTAATAAAAACAATAATAAAATTTATTTCTTAGAAACTAATACGCAACCAGGTTTAACATCATTATCATTATTACCTGAACAGGCAAAATTCAAAAATATTAGTTTTGAAAATATTATTCTAGGCATATTAAAAAAAATTAATTAAATGAAAAAAAATACAAACAGAAGAAAATTATTTTTATCAAACAAGAAAAATATATTTTATTTTTTTTTTTATTTTTTATTAATAGTAATTATTTTATTACTTTACATCAACAAAACAATTATATTAGATATCGTAAAAAATAATATACAAGCGATATCCAAAAAACTTGAATACCAATTTGTAATTTTAGAGGTAAGTGGAATTAAGGAATTAAATTATGATTTCTTAGAAGATATTACTAATCAATATTATAAATCATCTATATTTTTGTTGCCACTAGATAAAATTAGTAAACAAATAAAAGAGAATAGTTGGGTTAAAAAAGTTAAATTAAATACTAATTATAAGAATACCCTTTATGTTGATATTCTTGAGTATGAGCCCATTGGGATATATTCATTTAATAATAGGTATTTCTATTTTGATGAAAGTGGTAAAATAATAGAAGAAGTAGAAAAAAATTCAGAATTATTTAATGATTTCATTATATTTGAGGGCCAGTCTTCAAACTTGCACGCAAAAACATTAATTAGTATTTTTAATAATCTAAATTTTCTAAAAAAATTTAAAATAATTAAAGTTAATTATATAAATAAAAGAAGGTTTAATATTCATTTGAATAATAATACAATATTATTTTTATCTGAAGATGATCCAAAAAAATCTATAGAGAATTTTATAAAAATTCAAAAAAAAATTAGCGAAACTGAATTGAATGATATAAAAACTTTTGATCTTAGGGACGTCAATAAGACAATAATTATTTATAATAATGATTAAAGCAGGTTTAGATATAGGAAATTCAAAGCTATCTTGTATAGTAGCTGATTATAAAAATAGCAATAAAATAAATTTTCTTTCTATTTATAGTATACCAACTTTAAGTGTTAAAAAAAATTTAATACTAAATTATAGTAAGTTATTAGAAGAAATTAAATTACTCATTACCGAAACTGAAAAACAATCTCAAACTAAAATAAATTCAATTAATTTAAATGTATCATTGATAGATTCAAAATCACATTATTATAATTCTGAAATAAATTTAGAACATGAAAAAATTACAGATTTACATATAAAAAAAATACTTAATAATTCAGATTATTTTGAAAACGAAGTTGGTTTTTTTGAAATTATGAATAATATAATTTCATATGATTTAGATGGAAATATTTTTTATACAAATCCAATTGGTAATTACTCTAACAATTTAAAAATTAACTTTTATAAATTATTGGTTAAAAAAAAATATTTAGATAATTTAAATAGCATATTAAACAATCTAAAAATAAATGTGGAAAATTATATTCCATCACCATTATCCTCTTCTTTAGCAACTTTGACAAATGATGAAAGAGAACTTGGTTCTATATGTCTTAATCTTGGTCATTCCACAACATCAATTGCTATATATGAAAATAAAAAATTAATTTATTCAGATACTCTTGGTATAGGAAGTAACAATGTTACGTTAGACATCGCTAGAGGAGTTTCAACTAATATATCAAGTGCAGAAAGATTAAAAACTCTTTATGGCTCTTTGTTATCATCGCCAAGTGATGAACATGAAATTATAGAAATACCTTCACTATCTGAAGATAAAACTCAATTTAGGCAGATAAACAGATCTTTTTTAAACTCTATAATAAAACCGCGAATGGAGGAAACACTTGAAATTATTTGGCAAAGAATAAGGCATAATAATCTTCAAAATAAGAAAATAAAGAATATTATTATTACTGGTGGTGGATCTGAATTAGAAGGCATTGAAGAATACGCAAAAATTATTTTTTCCAGTAATGTTAGAAAAGCCTCACCTCTTGATAAATTCAATATTGGCAAAACTTACAAAAAAGCTATTTATTCTGATGTTATAGGGACTATACTCTACGAAAAAGATGAATTTTTTCATAAATATAAAGATAAATTAGATAAAAATAGAAAAAAAGTCAGTATTTCCGGGTTTTTTACTTGGCTTGATCAGTATATTTAGATAACATACAATATATAGTTAAATTTATTGACGGTTTCGAATTAAAATCGTTAAAAACATATTAAAACGGCGGAGAATTAAATGACTATAAATATTTCATTACAAGATGTAGAACAAAATTTACATCCAAAAATAACAGTTCTTGGAGTAGGCGGTTCAGGTGGAAACGCAGTAAACAATATGATTGAGGCAAATCTTGAAGGTGTAGATTTCTTAATCGCAAATACTGATGCCCAGGCATTACAGATTTCAAAATGCTCAAATAAAATTCAATTAGGTTTAAACAGTACCAGAGGTTTAGGCGCTGGAATGAGACCTGAAATTGGAAAACAAGCAGCTGAAGAGGCTATCCAAGACTTAGCTGATAAGCTTGATGGGAGTCATATGTTATTTATAGCTGCAGGTATGGGCGGAGGTACCGGAACAGGTGCAGCCCCAGTTATAGCAAAACTTGCAAGAGAAAAAGGGATTTTAACCGTTGGAGTTGTTACCAAACCCTTTCATTTTGAAGGTTCTCAAAGGATGAAACTTGCAGATAATGGAATTGATGAATTACAACAATTTGTTGACACTCTACTAACAATTCCAAACCAAAATTTATTTAGAATTGCTAATGAAAAGACAACTTTTTCAGATGCATTTAAAATGGCTGATGATGTTCTCTATGCAGGCGTAAGAGGTGTTACAGATTTAATGGTGCAGCCTGGAATGATAAATCTAGATTTTTCTGATATCAAAACTGTAATGTCCGAAATGGGTAAAGCTATGATGGGTACAGGTGAAGCATCAGGTGAGGGCAGAGCTATATCTGCAGCAGAGGCTGCAATCGCTAATCCTTTAATTGATGATGTTTCACTCAAAGGAGCAAGAGGTTTGATTATAAATATAACTGGAGGTAAGGATATAACTCTTTATGAAGTTGATGAGGCAGCTAATAGAATAAGGCAAGAAGTAGATGAAAATGCTAATATTATATATGGCACAACTTGTGATGAAAGATTAGAGGGTTTAGTCAGAGTAAGTATAGTCGCAACTGGCATAGATGCTGATCAAAACACAAGTTATAATAACAATAATAATAATAATAATGAATCTTATGCTTCTCTATCTATTAACAACGAAATATATAAAAATAATTTAGTAAACAATGATGCAGTTATTGAAGAAAAAAATAATATTAAATCTGAAATTGATATTGTTGAAACTAAAGAAATTAATCATGACCAATCTAGTGAAGATATTTCATTTGAAAATATTGAAAACTTTACTCAAAATGAAGATGAAGATGAAATTGATAAAAATATTAATGATATCAATGATAACTATACAGAAAATGAAAAAACTGAAAATTTATCTAATCCCAGTGAGCTTGATGAGAGTGAAAACTTGCAAATAAATGAGTTACAAGGAACTCATTCTGACAATGATGTCGATACCATTAATGATGATATTTCTGACAATATTAGCGAAAATAACGTACTTAATCAAAACAGTGCTGAAACTTTGAAAGAGCCTAGTGTAAGAAGATTAAGTCTTTTTGACAATATTTCTAGTGAAAAAGAAAGTAGTTTAGAAAATAAAAATATAGAAAAATCTGAACCTATCTTGAAACAAGAAAGTATAGAAAATAGTCATAATGATAATTCTGAAGATGAAAAAAAAGACTCTGATGAATTTGATCCAAGTAATGAAAAAACTACTGAAATAGATGAAGAATTTAATCAAGAAACTGAAGAAGAGTTATTAGATATTCCAACATTTCTTCGAAGACAAGCAAATTAAATTTATTTTCTATTGAAATATTTTGAAATATTAGGTTAGTTGTTAAAATCGTTAAATTTATATAAAAATGCTGTAAGGAATTACAGCATTTTAATATGATAGATATTATTGAAAATAATTTAAATCAACAAACAATATCAAGACCTATACAAATTAAAGGTATAGGCCTTCATTCAGCAATTCAGGTTTCTATGAAGTTAATCCCTGCAAAAGCTGATTTCGGAATAAAATTTTTCAGAACTGACTTACCAAAAAATAATATTGTAGAAGCATTATGGACCAACGTTACTAATACTAAACTATGTACAACAATAAGTAATGAGTTTGGTGCGAGTGTATCTACAATTGAACATTTGATGAGCGCATTATCAGGACTTCATATTGATAATCTAAAAATTGAAATTGATGGACCCGAAGTACCTATTATGGATGGAAGTTCAAAAGATTTTGTTGATTTACTTGAGTCTACATCAATAAAAGATTTAGGTAAAAGAAAGAAAATTATTAAAATAAAAAAGGATATCAAAGTAAGTCAAGATAATAGCTCAGCTGAGTTAAAGCCAAATAAGCAATTTTCAATAGATTTCGAAATTGATTTTCCTAGTAGGGTTATAAGTAAACAATCATGTTATTTGCAATTAGTTAATGGAAACTACAAATCAGACATAGCATCAGCACGTACATTTGGATTTGAAAAAGACGTTCACATGCTTAGATCTAATGGCTTAGCTCTTGGGGGCTCTTTAGAAAATGCAGTTGTAGTAGGTGAAGATAAAATATTGAATAGAGATGGTTTAAGATTCAAAGATGAATTTGTAAGGCATAAAATATTAGATTCAATTGGTGATTTGTATCTTGCTGGTTCACCAATCCAGGGTTATTTTTATGGTAATAAATCAGGTCACCATTTAAATAACATGCTACTAAGGACTTTGTTCTCAGATAGATCTAATTATGAATATATAAATTAAATCATTTTTTTTGGATCTACTATTCTATCAAAATCAACATCATTAACTAGTTTTAGTTTTAAAGCAGCTTCTTTGAGAGAGATACCATCTTTAAATGCTTTTTTTGCTATTTTTGCAGCATTATCATATCCTATTGATTTGTTTAGTGCAGTTACCAGCATTAGAGAATTTCCTAAATGACTAGCTATATTTTTTTTATTTGGCCTTATACCCTTTAAACAGTTTTTATTAAAACTATCGATAGCATCACTGAGTAAATTTATTGATTGTATTATATTGTGTACTATCACAGGTTTGAAAGCATTAAGTTGAAAATGCCCGTTTAATCCACCTATATCCACAGTGGTACAATTTCCGATTACTTGTGCACAAACCATACTCAAAGCTTCAATTTGAGTTGGGTTTACTTTTCCTGGCATGATAGATGAACCTGGTTCATTTGCGGGTATAACAAGCTCTCCTATTCCTGATCTAGGCCCAGATGCTAATAAACGTATATCATTTGTTATTTTGAATAGAGCTATTGAGAGATTTTTTAAACTATCAGAAAAATTTAATAATGCTTCATGTGATGAAATAGCCTCATATTTATTCTTTGCAGGTTTGTATTTTTCTTTAGTGATTTTATTAAGATATTTACAAAAAATAGTATCAAAATTTTTAGGTGAATTGATTCCTGAACCAACGGCAGTTCCTCCTTGTGCTAAATAATGTAGTTCTTTTTTTGATAATATGATTCTATTAAAGCATGAATTTATTTGTGAATAGAAAGCAGAAAATTCATTTCCCAGTGTAATTGGAGTAGCATCTTGAGTATGCGTTCTTCCTATTTTAATTACTTTATTAAATTTTTTACTTTTACTATCTAGTTCATCTATCAATCTTTTTATACTAGGAAGTAGTTTCTTTTTTGTTAATTCATTTACAGAAATATGCATAACTGTAGGAAATGTGTCATTTGATGACTGTGATAAGTTGACATGATCATTAGGATGTATAGGGACTTTACTTCCTATTTTTCCTTTTAATTTTTTTATAATGTAATTACTAATTACTTCATTTGCATTCATATTTGTTTGAGTTCCAGAACCAGTTTGCCAAATTACAAGAGGAAATTCTTTAATTAGATTTAAATTTATTATTTGATTACAAGCATTAACAATTTGATTGCCAATTTTTTTACTCAAAATCCCTAGGTGAATATTAGCTTGTGCGGCAGCTTTCTTTTGCTGCCCTAAAGCAACAATAATTTCGTAAGGCATCTTTTCATTGCCTATTTTAAAATTCTCTAATGATCTTTGTGTTTGAGCTCCCCATAACCTATCTTTATCAATTTTCTTCTGACCCAAACTATCAAATTCTATTCTTTTTTTATTTGTCATTATTTGTTATTAAAACATTTATAACATAATATATATAAATATGAATAAACTTGTTTTATTAAGACATGGTCAAAGTCAATGGAATTTAGAGAATAAATTTACAGGTTGGAAAGACGTTCCATTAACAGAAAAAGGTATTAATGAGGCAAAAAATGCTGGTCTTTTAATAAAAAAAAATAAAATTAGCTTTGATGTAGTTTTTAGTAGTGTTTTAGAAAGGGCTAACAAAACTGCTGAAATAGCTCTAAATTCAGCTGGAATGAATAAGTTATTTAAAGACGGTAAATTAAACTACATTAGAAATGTAAATTTAAATGAAAGAGATTATGGTGATTTAGTAGGTTTAAATAAGGAAGAAACTGCAAAAAAATATGGAAAAGAACAGGTTCATATTTGGAGACGCTCATATGAAACTCCACCACCAAATGGTGAAAGTTTAAAAGATGTTGTTAATAGAGTTTCTCCATATTTTTTATCTGAAATAAAACCATTGTTAGATAGTCACAAAAATATTTTAATTGCAGCTCATGGAAATTCCTTAAGAGCCATAATGATAATGATTGGTTTATATAAACATGAAGAAATCTCTAATATTGAACTTCCTACTGGTAGCCCACTTTGCTTAGATTATAAGGAAGGCAAGTTAATAAATGATTATTATTTAATTTAATTTTTTATAATTTGAAAATTCTATAACATTATTTTTCTTTTTATTTTTTTTCTTTTTAACTAGATTTTTTCCTACCTGTTGATAATCTTTGTCTTGAATAATTAATCCAAAATTTGATGATGGATCTGCAAAAGACAAAATTGCTTTGTAATTAATTTTTAGATTTGTTTTAATATTATTGAAAGATAGTGTTACTGAAAAATCATTTTTATTAATTTCTAAATCATAATACTCATATTGTATAACAATTGTCATCTTTTGGGGAAATTTATTTTTTAACCATTTTGGTACTGTGACACCTTTATTATTAGTTAAAAAAGTTATATACAAATGATTACCATTAGATAATCCATTTGCTTTAATATCAATTAAAATATCTTTTAAAACATTCAACATATTATTATTAAGTATTAATTGATAATTAATCATTTAAATTTTATTATTTGCTAACCTTATATAAGTAAATATTAATTTTTATATCATCTTAGATTAAGTATTTTATGTTATATATTTTTTGCTGTGATCATGAATGAAGAAGAAAAAGGAATGTATGGCAGTTTATTTTTTTGTTTTAAATGATAAATAAAATTTGAAAACAATTTACTTTCTTTGCTATCCATATAATTTATTGGGATTACGGGATGATAGTTTATAGGGTAGAAATCAATAATCTTCCATTTATTTTTTTTAATAAATCTATTATTTGCAGAGGAGAAAATTGATGTCTTTTATCAACATTAACACCAGTTTTTGGCTGAGTAAACATAACTTCTTCGAATTTATTTTTTTTCAATTTTATAAATTTATTAAAATTCATCTCACTTAATGCAATACTTTCCTCATAAAATTTTTTAAAAGAGTGTCTTTTTAATTCATTTGAGCTAAATTTATTTAGCGAGAATAAATTAAACAAACGATTTCTTGTACCAAAGATTATATATTTATTTTTTTTTACAAATTTTTTTGAAATTTTTAAAAAATTATTAATATCATCTAAAGATATATATTCGATAAAACCATTTGCTGATAAGCATTCAAATTTTTCAACCGGTATACAATCAAAAAAATTTTGATGAAAAAAATTAAGATTTTTACTTTTAAAATTTTTTTTTGCTATCCTAATCATATTTTTTGAAAAATCTATACCAACACTTTTATCGGTTATTTTTGAAGCCTCAAAACATAAGTCGCCTGATCCACATCCAATATCCACAAGGGATTTTAATTTATATTTTTTAATTTGATCAATTACATAAAAATTTCTTTCTTGTATCGTATTCAATATTTTATTTTTAAAAACATTCGATTTTTTTTCCCAATTAGAAGCATCTAATTCAAAAAATCTTCTAGTTTGTTTTTGTTGTTTATATAGGTTTTTATCTAAAGTCATTTGTATCCATTCTTGGAAGCTCAAAATTATTTTTTATATTACTTTTAATAATATTTCCAGTCTTTGTTGTTAAAGCATATTTAATTTTATATTTTTTTAGTAAATCTTTTGTGTATGTATTAAAACTTCCATATGGAAAACAAACTGAAAAACTATTGTTATAAACATCTATTTTTTTAAAATAATTAATTGATTTTTTAATTTCTTTTTCTTGCTCATCTTTTGAAATTTTACCCCACCAAAAATGGTCATATCCATGAGAGCCTATAGTAAATTTATTTTTATATAATTCTTTTACATTTTTTTCATTCATATAAAGTTTTTTTGAAAATTCTTCTTCACTTAAATTAACAATCTTTTCAAAAATTCTATTAACAATTCTTTTTCTTAATTTTATTGGAAGATAATTTTGTAATAATCTTTTGATTATTATAGTTTTTTTATCATCAAATCTATTTTTGGTATCAATTTTATTTAACCTTGCATTATTTAGATCAATACCTGAATATTTTTTAGTATAATGAATAATTAAATTCAAAATTTTATCTCTATTTTTTTCTTTCTCTAAAATAAAATGAATTTTATTTACATCCAAAACTCTTTTATTTTTTATACACATTACTGGTGGGTAAAAATTTCCTAAAATTTTCTTCTTTTTTAAATATGGATATACGTATTTAAAATGATCTTTGTAACCGTCATCAAATGTAAGCATAATTGATTTTTTTTTTGGGATTTTGTTTGTAACTATAATTTCTATTAAATCATTATGAGAAATAATATTAAAATTTTTTTCAAAAAATTCGATTTGTTTTTTAAAATCTGAAAATTCTAAGCCTTTGAGATTAGGATATTTGCTTTTCTTAATCTCTCTTACGTAGTGATAAGCTACTATGTATATTTTGTCATTTGATGTTTTTATCATAATTTATACTTTTTAGGTCTCAATTATTCAATATTCCACAATTTTTAAATCTTCTGTATAAGATAAAAAATTACTAATTCCTACAAAATCACAAAGTCCAATTGGAAACATTTCTCTAGTTGTAAATCCTCCTCCTGTCATTGTCCAGACATCAACTCTTAAAGAATTAAGTTCAATAGAATAAACTCTATCTCTAATACTATTTTC
>MDSZ01087963.1_pt1 | contig 22045 bp, 13 predicted proteins | sample 811201 | NCBI WGS metagenome assembly MDSZ01 (sample SAMN05326647, study PRJNA326480) | marine metagenome | isolation source: seawater | place: Indian Ocean: North | collected 2010 | reverse complement strand
TAAAGCAGAGAATTTTTTTAGGAATTGATCTAAATCCATATTTTCTTGTTTATTAGAATCCAATCTTCTAATCGTTACTGAGTTAGTGTCAACTTCTTTTTTACCACAAATCAGTAAAAGTGGTATTTTTGCAAGTGAATGTTCTTTGATTTTATTGTTTAAATTATGTTTTTTTAAATCAACATGTGAACTTATACCAACTTCTTTTATTTTTTTTGAAACTTGAGTGGCATAATCATCAAATTCTTCAGATATTGGAATTACCACTGTTTGAATTGGAGAAATCCAAAAAGGAAATTTTCCAGCATAATTTTCAATTAAAATTCCAATAAACCTCTCTAATGAACCAAATAATGCTCTGTGCAACATAACTGGGGTTTTTTTTGATCCATCTTTATCTACATAAGAGGCTCCTAATCTACCAGGTAGATTAAAATCTACCTGTAAAGTTCCACACTGCCAATCTCTTCCAATAGCATCTCTTAAAACAAATTCAATTTTAGGTCCATAAAAAGCGCCCTCACCCTTATTAATACTGTATTCTAATTTAGTTGCTTTAACTGCCTCTAATAAAGCTGTTTCTGCTTTATCCCATACGCTATCATCTCCAACTCTTAATTTGGGTCTATCAGAATATTTAAGGATTACATTTTCAAATCCTAAATCTTTATAAATTTCTAAAATAAGATTCGTTACTATCAAACATTCATTTGTTATTTGATCTTCCGTGCAAAATATATGCGCATCATCTTGAGTGAACGCCCTCACTCTCAAAAGACCGTGTAATGCACCTGAAGGTTCATAACGATGAACTTTTCCAAATTCTGACATTTTTAAAGGTAGGTCTTTATAACTTTTGAGACCTTGATTAAAAACTTCTATACAACCAGGACAGTTCATTGGTTTAATTGCAAAAACTTTATTATCTGGTGTAGTAGAAGTATACATATTTGCACCAAATTTTTCCCAATGTCCTGATTTTTCCCATAAATTTCTATCTAAAACTTCTGGGGTATTTATCTCTTTATATCCTGCTATGTCCTGTTTCATTCTCATATAATCAATCAATTTTTGAAATAACGCCCAACCTTTTTCATGCCAGAAAACAGATCCTGGACTTTCCTCTCTAAAATGAAACAAATCCATTTCTTTACCTAATTTTCTATGATCTCTTTTTTCTGCTTCTTCAATTTTTTCCAAATAGTTATCCAAATCTTTCTGAGATGCCCAGCTAGTTCCATATATTCTTTGCAACATCTCATTATTTGAATCACCTCTCCAGTAAGCGCCAGCAACTTTTGTAAGTTTAAAAAATTTTCCAATTCTACCAGTTGATGATAAATGTGGACCTCTACATAAATCATGCCATTCACCATGAAAATAAATTGAAACTTCCTCCCCCTCTGGAATACTCTCGATTAATTGTGCTTTATAAAATTCACCTTTGCCTTTAAAATGATTAATAGCCTTATCTCTTGACCAAACTTCTCTTTTAGTAATTTCGTTTCTATCAACAATTTCTCTCATTTTATCTTCGATCTTTTTTAAATCATCCTCAGTAAATGGTTCTTTTCTTGCAAAATCATAATAAAAACCGTTTTCTATAACTGGACCAATAGTAACCTGAGTCCCTGGAAAAAGTTCCTGAACTGCCATCGCTAAAATATGAGCAGTGTCATGTCTTATTGTTTCAAGTCCTTCCTGATTTTTTGAAGTAAAGATCTTGACAGCACAGTCTTTATCAATAACAAATTCTAAATCTTTTAATTGACCATCAACGGACATAACCATCGCTTGTTTTGCAAGAGACTTACTTATTTTTTCTGCAATTTGTAAACCATTAACATGATTTTGAAATTCTACTTCTTTCCCGTCAGGTAATTTTATTGTTGGCATTTAATTTATTAATTTCTTGTATTCTGAATAAGTAGAAAAACACATTTTTTCAACATTAAATTTTTTTATTATATTTTTTCTACCTTCAATACCGAGTGATTTCAATGTTGTATCATCTAAATTTAATACTTTGAGTATCTTTGTACTTAATGATTTAGGGCTTGCTGACTCAAATAAATATCCAGTTTTTTCATCAATTACTGTTTCATTAGAACCACCAATATCACTAGCAATAATGATTTTTTCCATTGATTGAGCTTCAACAGCCACTCTACCAAAAGCCTCTGGTTCAATTGATGAAGATACAATTATATCAGAGATTTTATATGCTAACGCCATATCTTTGCAGTGATCAATGAATTTTACTTGTTTTGTCATTCTATATTGTTCACTTAACCTAATTAATTTTTTTTTATACAAATTTCTTCCTTGATCATTTCCAAGAATGACCGCGAAAAATGCTTCATAACCCAGTTGAATATTAACTAAATTTATTGCCTCTAAAAAAAGTTCTTGTCCTTTCCAAGAAGTTAAGCGCCCTGGCAATAATATTATTTTTTTATTTTCTTCTATCCCCCAATATTTTTTTAATTTTTTTTCCTGAATTTCAGTTTTTGTTGTAGGATCGAAATAATCAACATTTATTCCTCTAAATATTACCATTAATTTTTTTTCATCTGTTAAATAATCAGCATAATTATCTTTTATATGTGAAAATATAAAATTAGAGCCTGCTATAATTAGATCTGATTTTACCATAATAGAATTGTAAAATCTTTTAATTTTACTTCTAAAATTATAAGTACCATGAAAAGTAGTAACAAACTTTCTTCGAGTAACTTTTGTTGCTAAAAAGCATGACCAAGCTGGTGCTCTACTACGAGCATGAACAATCGAAATTTTATAAAAAAAAATAATAAACATAAGAACGAAAGAATTTAATAACATAATCAAGGGGTTTTTACTGTGCACGGGTAATCTTATTAATTTTACCTTTTGTTTATTAATAAACTTTGTCAATTCACCACCACTCGTAACAATAAAGGACTCGCAATTATTCTCTGGTAAGTAATGTGCGATATCATAACAACCTGTCTCCGCACCACCGTATCCCAATTTAGGGATGACCTGTAAAACTTTTATATTATTTGGCATCTGTTATAATTATACATGAATAGATTTAACTATTAAACTCTAATGATAAAGTTCAAATATCACAAAATATCAAAATTGAAAAAAATTCGATATTTAAACAATAATCAAAAAAATAAAACTTATATAATTTTTCTTCATGGTTTTATGTCAGACCTTGAAGGAAAAAAACCAAAGGCATTTTTTAAATTTGCAATTAAAAGAAAATTAGGTTTTTTGGCATTAGAATACTCAGGACACGGTAAATCATCTGGAAAATTCACTGAGGGCAATATCAGTTTGTGGAGTAAAGAAACAAAAAGTTTGATAAAAAAATATGTTAAAAAAAATAATATAATTCTAATAGGTTCAAGCATGGGCGCTTGGATTTCTTTAGTTCAATTTCAAACATTTAAAAAACAAATAAAAGGTTTTTTAGGAATCGGCTCAGCACCTGACTTTCTAGAAAATTTGATGTGGAAAAAATTCACTAAAAATATGAGAAAAGAAGTTTTAAAAAAAGGTATCATAAATCTCAAACATGGAAAATATGAATATCCAATAACTTATCAACTGATTCAAGATGGAAGAAAAAATAAGATATTAAATAAAAAGATTTTGCAAAAATTGAAAGTTACAATGATACATGGTCAAAAAGATGAGTCAGTACCGGTAACTTATTCAAAAAAAGTTTTAAAAATTTTTAAAAATGCAAAAAAAAAATTTGTGTTAGTTAAAAATGGCGATCATAGTCTCTCATCTAAGAAATGGATTAAAATTTTAATTAAAGAATTAAAATTAATGATTTAGCTAACTTCCTGAAAAGTTTTTTTGAAAGTAATAGGATTCTCAAGCTTATTTATCATTTCTTTAGGACATACCTGAATAATTTTTTCTACTTCACTTTCAAAATTATTAAGTATTTTTTTTGATATTTCTGATCCAGTTTCTTTTAAATGTTCGTTTAATAAATTTTTTAAGAAGTTTTTCCAAAAATCTGTCTCCACTTGTTGCCATACAACTGACTCTGGATTAACTTTTTTATTAAAATTATTTAAGTGATCATAAACAAATGCCATTCCTCCAGTCATTCCTGCTGCAAAATTATCTCCAATATTTCCTAATATTATAACAGTTCCACCTGTCATGTATTCACATCCATTTGAGTCACAGCCTTCTACAACTGCTGTTGCTCCTGAATTTCTAACTGCAAATCTATCCCCTGCTTGACCAGCAGCAAAAAGCTTGCCAGACGTGGCCCCGTATAGAACTGTATTTCCTATAATTGTATTTTCATTTGAAATTAAATTACTTTCATCGGAAAGTTTAATAGTAATTATAGCTCCAGATAATCCTTTTCCAACATAATCATTTGCATCACCTTTTAAATTAAGCTTAAGTCCTTTTGTTGAAAAAGCTCCAAAAGATTGACCTGCAGAACCTTTAAAATTTAAAACTAAAAAGTTATCGTTTAATTTTTCGTAACCATATTTTTTGTATAAATGGTGTGAAATTCTGGTTCCAACAGCTCTATTAGTATTTTTTATTAAATACTCTTTTTCAATCACCTCTGAATTATCTAATGATTTTTCTATCTCAGGCCAAATTTCCTGATCTAAAGTGTCAGGCACTTTATTTATTTCATTATTCTCACAATATTTTTTATTTACACCGGGATCAGCCTGAACAAATAATGGATTTAAATCTAAATCATCTAAATTAGGTGAACCTTTGCTTACTTGCATTAATAAATCTGTCCTGCCAATTATTTCATCTAATGATCTAAAACCAAGTCCAGCTAAAATTTCTCTTACTTCTCTTGCAATAAATGTAAACAAGTTGACAACTTTATCAGGGGTTCCTGTAAATTTAGCTCTTAAGTTTTCATCCTGCGTACAAACACCTACCGGACAAGTATTTGAATGACATTGTCTTACCATTATACATCCCATTGCTACAAGGGCTGTGGTTGCAACACCATATTCCTCGGCCCCCATCATAGCGGCTATTACAACGTCTCTGCCTGTCTTAATACCTCCGTCAGTTCTTAATGTTACTTTGTGTCTTAAGTTATTTAATGTAAGTACCTGATTTGCCTCTGTTAAACCCATTTCCCAGGGAATACCTACATATTTTACACTTGTTTGAGGAGTAGCCCCTGTTCCTCCATTATGTCCTGAAATTAAAATAATATCAGCTTTAGCTTTAGCCACACCAGCTGCTATAGTGCCCACACCAGATGATGCAACTAATTTAACACCAATTCTCGCTTTTGGATTTATCTGTTTTAAATCATAAATCAATTGAGCTAAATCTTCAATTGAGTAAATATCATGGTGTGGTGGAGGGGAAATCAATGTCACTCCAGGTGTAGAATGCCTAAGTTTAGCAATTTCTTTTGTTACTTTAAAGCCTGGAAGTTGTCCACCTTCACCTGGTTTTGCTCCTTGAGCAATTTTAATTTCAATTTCATTACAATTATTTAAATAATTGACAGTTACCCCAAACCTTGCAGATGCTATTTGTTTTACTCTAGAATTAGCACTATCACCGCTATTCATAATTTTAAATCTATTTTCATCTTCACCACCTTCTCCACTACAGGATGCTCCTTTGATTCTATTCATTCCTATCGCTAATGTTTCATGTGCCTCTTTGGAGAGAGCTCCATGAGACATACTTCCACTTCCAAATCTTTTTAATATTTTTTCTAAAGGTTCTACCTCAGAAATATCAATTGGTGGACCTATCTTTTTTTTTCTAAAATCAATCAAATCTCTTAAATTAATTGGGGGCAACTTATATATACCATCAGCATATTTTTTATAAGCTGAGTAAGAATTTGCACCGACAGCACTTTGCAATAAATGAATTAATTTACCTTGGTATTGATGAGTTTCACCATTTTTTCTATATCTGTAAATTCCTCCGATAGGCAAAACCGAGTCAGTACTTTCAAAAGCTTCTTTGTGTATCTCACGTATTTTTTTTTCAATGCCTATTAATCCAATTCCTGAAATTTTCGAAGTAACACTTGGAAAATAATCATTCACAATAGTTCTGCTTAATCCAACAGTTTCAAAGTTACACCCCCCTCGATATGAGCTTAAAACAGATATTCCCATCTTTGACATGATCTTTAAAAGACCAGCATTAACTGATTTTATGTATCTTTCCACACATTCATCAAAACTATATTGACCAAATAATTTTTTTTCATGTCTTTGATACAAACTATCAAAAGCTAAATATGGATTTACTGTTGTTGCCCCTACACCTATTAAAGTTGCAAAAGAATGTGTATCTAGTGCTTCACCAGATTGAACATTAATAGAGACATAACCTCTTAACTTTTTTTCTATCAAAAACGTATTAATCGAACCTACACATAACAACATTGGCATCGGCATTTTCTCAAATGAAATTCCCTTGTCGCTCAAAATTAATTGGGTTGCGCCTTGTCTAACAGCAATCTCAGCCTCTTTCTGAATTCTTTGGATAGCACTATGAAGATTTTCTTCATCAGAGAAAGTGCAGTCTATTGCAAGTGAGTTTTTACCAAAAAAATTTATAAACTTATTAAATTGTGAATTTGATAATATTGGACTATTTAAAACATATATATTTTCTTTTGTTAAAGTGTCAAAATCTAAAATATTTCCTAAATTTCCAAACCTCGTTTTCAAACTCATAACTTTATTTTCTCTTAGTGAGTCAATAGGTGGGTTAGTTACCTGACTAAAATTTTGTCTAAAAAAATGATAAAGTGGTCTATATTTATCAGACAACACAGCTAAAGGAGTGTCATCCCCCATAGAGCCTGTTGCTTCTTTAGCATCTTCTGCCATTGGATGTAAAATTAATTCAAGATCTTCTAAGCTAATACCAAAAGCATATTGTCTTCTTCTTAAATCCTCACCCTTAAAAGTATGTTTCTCGTTAGCAATAGATAATTTTTCATCTAAGTCTATTATTTGAGAATTAAAATGTTTGAATTCTTTCGCTAAAAAATCTTTTATTTGATTATTAGAAAATACTTTTCCTTTTTCTATCCTAACACCAATAATTTCACCTGGACCTAATCTTCCTTTAGATAAAATTCTTTTTTCATTTAATTCTATCATTCCTGTTTCTGAACCAGCAAATAATAGTTTGTCTTTTGTTATTGCATATCTTAATGGCCTTAATCCATTTCTATCATTTGCAGCAATAACCCATTCATTATCTGTTGCAGCAATTGCTGCAGGCCCATCCCAAGGTTCCATTGTACTGTTGAGGAAATTGAATAATTGTTGATGATTTTTTGGAAGAGTTTTATTTTTTTTTGACCAAGCATCAGGGATCAACATCAGTTTTGCTAATGGTGCAGATTGACCAGATTTATTTAATAATTCAAAAACATTATCTAGTGCTGCAGAATCAGAAACGCCTTTTTGAATTACTGGTTTTAAATTCTCCACATTATCAAAAAAAGGACTACTCATCTCTTGTTCGTGAACTTTCATCCAATTTTTATTTCCTTTGTATGTGTTTATCTCACCATTATGTGCTACAGCTCTAAATGGTTGAGCCAAACTCCAGCTTGGTGCGGTATTTGTTGAAAATCTTTGGTGGAAGATTGCGTATCTTGAAATGAATCTTTTATCTTTTAAGTCTAAAAAAAATTCCGAAATAGCCTCAGCTAAAAACATTCCTTTATAAATAATTGATTTTGAACTAATAGAACAAATATAAAAATTATTTAGAGATAAGTTAAAGGCTTTATTTTCTATTTTTTTTCTTGTTTCATAAATTTTTCGTTCTAAATCTTTATCAAGTAAGTTTTGATTATTAGATTTAAATAAAACTTGAATAATTTCTGGCATTGTTTGAAGAGCCTTTTCACCTAAAACACTTGGGTTAACAGGTACTTGTCTCCACCCATAAATACTAAAATTATTTTTTGTCAATTCACTTTCAACAATTGTTTTACAACTTTCTTGGGCACCATAATCATTTCTCGGAAGAAAAATCATGCCTACACAAATCTCAGAATTATCATAGTCGTGTCCGGTTACTTCTATTTTTTCTATAAAAAAATCTTTTGGAATTTCTAAATGTATACCAGCACCATCTCCTGTTTTTCCATCAGCATCAACTGCTCCTCTATGCCAAACAGCTTTAAGGGCCTCAACACCATACTCAACAACTGCCCTTGATTTTTTTCCCTCTGTTGAAGCTATTAATCCTACTCCGCAAGCATCATGCTCCATTTCATTATTATAAACGTGATTTTTGGAGAGTAATTCTAAATTTTTTTTATAATTTATCATTAAGCTACCTTTGATTTTCTTAACTCAATCTCTTTTAGATAAGACTCAATTGATGAAGCAGCATCTCTCCCATCTTTTATAGCCCATACAACTAAGGATGCTCCTCTAACAATGTCTCCAGCAGCAAATACTCCTTTAATATTTGTTTCCATAGTATCAAAATCAGTTTTGATTGTACCCCACTTGGTAACTTGTAATTCTTGTGCGTCAAACAACGATGGTAAGTTTTCTGGGTCAAATCCAAGAGCTTTAATGACCATATCGGCTTTTAACTCGAATTCTGCACCTTCTTTAATCTCAGGTTTTCTTCTTCCTGAGTCATCAGGCTCCCCAAGTTCAATCTGATTAACAATTAAATTATCTACTCTATTTTTACCTTTAAATTCTTTAGGACTTGATAACCAAATAAATTCAACTCCCTCTTCCTCTGCGTTAGCAACTTCCCTGGCTGATCCTGGCATATTTTCTTTGTCTCTTCTGTAAAGACATTTTACTGACTTTGCTTTTTGTCTTACTGAAGTTCTGACACAATCCATAGCTGTATCACCTCCTCCTATAACTACTATATCTTTACCTTCAGCATTTAATGTACCTTTATCAAAAAGATCAACTTTATCACCTAATCCTTTCTTATTTGATGCTGTTAAAAATTCCATTGCAGGAAAAATATTTTCTAAATCATTACCTGGTATATTTATTTCTCTTGGTTTATAGACACCTGTCGCAATTAAAATTGCATCATGTTTCTTTCTCAGCTGTTCTAATGTTGCATCTTTACCAACTTCAAAATTTTGTATAAATTCTATTCCTCCATCTTTTAAAAGTTTAGTTCTTCTTTGAACTACATGTTTTTCTAATTTAAAATTAGGGATTCCATAAATCAGTAAACCTCCTGGCCTATCATATCGATCATATACTTTAACTTTGTATCCACTTTTTCTTAATTGTTCTGCAGCAGCTAAACCAGCTGGTCCTGCACCAATTATTCCCACACTTTGATTTCTCTCATTTTTTACTTTAATCGGTTTCACCCATCCTTGTTCCCAAGCAGTGTCAGAAATATATTTTTCAACCGAACCAATGGTTACAGTGCCATGACCTGACTGTTCTATCACACAATTTCCCTCACATAATCTGTCTTGAGGACATATTCTTCCACAAACCTCAGGCATATTATTGGTACTTTGAGACAATTCATAAGCCTCTTTTAATCTTCCCTCAGCTGTTAATTTTAACCAATCAGGAATATTATTGCTTAAAGGGCAATGAACTTGGCAAAATGGAACTCCACATTGAGAACATCTACTTGATTGTTCTTGTGCTCCTTGAGTTATAAATTCATCATAAATCTCATTAAAATCATCTTTTCTACTTGCTACATTTCTTTTAGGTGGGGTTTGTTGACCTATTTTTACAAACTTTAGCATTTTATCAGTCATAATTTTTTATAAATTTATGGCAAAATATACATTGAAAAATTGAGATAAAGTATTATTTAAGTCAGTAATTATGACCTATTTTAATCAAAATTTAGCTTAAACCTTAAGTAATTAAAAATTTGCATACCTAATATGATTAAATCGAATTGTTTAAAATAGATATTTTTTAAGTTACGAAACTAATATGTTCCAAGAATATATAGAAATTCTTATCCTCTCAATTATTCAAGGAGTCTCTGAATTTTTACCTATAAGCTCCTCAGCTCATTTAATTATTGTGTCAAATTACTACAACTTCAATTCAAGCTCTTTATTAATAGATATAAGTCTACATTTGGGCTCTTTGTTTGCAATTTTATATTATTTCAGAAAAGATTTGTTAGATTTAAAAAAAAATAGAAGACTTATCGTTTTAATTTTAATTGGTTCGATTCCATTAATATTTTGTGGATACATATTGCATTCAACAAAATTAATATATCATTTAAGGAATATAGAAATTATAGCATGGACAACTTTATTATTTGGAATAATTCTTTATTTTTCTGATCGAAAAATTGCCAAAAAAAATTTGTCTGATAATTTAAATTTAAAGTCAATTTTACTTATTGGACTATTTCAAATTCTTGCACTTATTCCTGGTGTAAGTAGAGCAGGTATCACTATTACTGCTGCAAGATTTTTAAATTTCAATAGAGTAGACTCAAGCAAAATAGCTTTTTTGTTATCTATTCCAGCTTTAACTGGTGCAAGTTTTCTTGGTATTAAAGATGCATTTAAGCAATCAATTGAGGTAAATTATTTACTTATTTTTGCATTAGTTTTGTCCTTTGTGTTTTCTTTTGTAACAGTAAAATATTTTTTAAAATATGTTAATAATTTTTCTTTAAATATATTTGTTGTTTATAGAATACTGATTGCGATAATATTATTTTTTATTATTTACTTTTAGTTAGTTTTTTTAACTAATGGTAACAATTGTGATAGTAATACACCACTTAAAATAAAAAAACATCCTAATAAGTTATTTATACCTAATATTTGATTTAATAAAAACCATGCTGCGATTGTCGCAAATACTCCCTCTAAGGAAAATATGATAGCTGCTGGTGCTGGTGAAATATTTTTTTGAGCATAAATTTGTAGAACAAAAGCAAAACCACCAGATAATATTCCTGCATATAAAATTGAATCTATTTCATTAAGAATATTTTCGAAAACAAATTCTTCATAAATTAAAACGACTATAAATGAAAATAAAGCCACTAAAAAAGTTTGAATTGCTCCCAATGTCAAAGGCAAATCATATTTAGTGACTATGATTCCCGTAAAAATTATATGAGTACTCCAAAACAGAGCTCCAAGTATTACCAGAGTATCACCTAGTCGCACTGTTGCGTCATAGAAATTAGTTAAAAGATATCCTCCTATTAAACATAATACTACTGAAGGCCATACACTCCAATGGATAGATTTCTTTTTAATTAAAAATATTATTATAGGAACCATTGGAACATAGAAAATTGTAAAAAATGCTGCATTTGCTACGTCCGTATAAAGCAATGCTACTTGTTGTAAAGCTGAGCCTAAAAAAAGTGATAATCCTATAAAAAAAGAAAGAATTAAAAATGTTTTTAAGTCTAATTTAAACTCAGATTTAAATTTTTTAATCTCAAACAAAATTACAAGAGGAATAATTGCTAAAAATCCTATGAAAAATCGAACTGCATTAAAAGTAAAAGGACCTATGTTATCCATGCCAGTGTCTTGAGCTATAAATGTTGTTCCCCAGATAAATGTACATAACAATGCACTAAAAAGAGAAATAGTTTTTGTCATAAGATTATTTATACAGCTAATTTATAGGCAAAATTTTTTCCTAAATTTTCTTTTAAATCATTGTTAAAACGAGCTGCTTCTGCACCATCAATTATCCTATGATCATAAGACAATGACAAAGGTAAGATTGTTCTAGTAACAAATTTGTCCTTTAAAAAAACTTGTTTTTTTTCAGATTTTCCAATTCCTAAAATTGCAACTTCAGGATAATTTATTATCGGGGTAAAATATGAACCGCCAATCCCACCAAGACTAGTTATTGTCATAGAACCACCAAATAATTCTTTTTTATCAATTTTAAGATTTCTACATTCATTACTTAATTTCTTTAATTCTGTACTTATTAAATTTATGTTTTTATTATCAGCATTTCTAAGTTTCGGCACCATTAGGCCGTGTGGTGTATCTACGGCTATCCCAATATGATAGTATTTTTTTTGCGTCATTTTTCCTTTTTCAATTTCATCAATCGAAGAATTAAAATTTGGAAATCTTTTAAGTGATGCTGTTAAAGCTTTCACAATAAAAGCTAAAGGAGTAATTTTTTTTTTCTCTCCCGTGTAATTATCTTTTAAAGAATTTCTGAATTCTTCTAGTTCTGTAATATCAGCCTCATCATGATTTGTAACATGGGGAATATTTGTCCAAGAGTTAGTTAGGTACTTTGATGATATTTTTTTTACTCTAGGAATATCTTTTAATTCAACTTCTCCAAATTCTGAATGTGCATATTCTTGTTTTATTGTCTCATCTTTTTTACTATCATATTTCTCTGTTTTATTTGAATTGGTTGCAACAAATAGCTTTACATCACTTTCGGTAACTCTTCCTTGTCTCTCACTTCCAACAATTCTATTTATATCAACTCCTAACTCTCTTGCGAATTTTCTAACTTTTGGAGATGCTGAACTTTTTGAGGAAAAATCTTTAATTATCAAATTTCTTTGTTGTATATTTTCTTTTTTTTGTGGCTTTATTTCTTGAAAATTGTCCTCTGTATTAATTACATCAGTTAATTCTTGTGGTTTATCTTTAATAAAATCTTTACTTAATTCGATTTCTAAAATTTTATCACCTTCAGAAACTTTGTCTCCTACTTTTACTTTTACTGAAGAGATAATTCCATCATCTATGCTCGGTATTTCTACACTCGATTTATCACTTTCTATAGTAATTAGAGGATCATTTTTTTTAATGGCTTGATCTTTTTTTACTAAAACTTCTATAACTTCTACATCTTTGAATTCACCTATATTAGGGACTTTTATATCTTTTTTCGACATTTTATAACTTTGTTGGCATTGGCTTATCTTTATCAATCTTATACTTTTTCATAGCATCATTTGCATACTTTGAGGTAATTAGTTGTTCTTTAGCTAGAATACTTAATCCGTAAGCTACTACATGTTCTTTATCTACCTCAAAGAATTTTCTTAAATTTTTTCTAGTATCACTTCTACCAAAACCATCAGTACCTAAAGAATAAAAACTTTTATTTATATAAGGCCTAATTTGATCTGAATTCATTCTCATATAGTCTGATGCAGCTAAAATAGGTCCCTCTGTTTTGCTTAAACATTCTTCAACATAGGTTTTTTTAGGTTCCTTGTCAGGATTTAAAAGATTAAATCTTTCAACTTCTAAGCCATCTCTTCTTAATTCATTAAAACTGGTAACACTCCAAACCTCACTATCTATTTGATATTCATTTTGTAAAATTTCTGCTCCAGCTATCATTTCTCTTAAAATTGTTCCAGATCCTAAAAATTGGATCTTAGTTTTTTTATTCTTATTAAATTCTTTTATTTTATACATTCCTTTTAAGATTCCCTCCTCACATGATTTTTCTTTTGGTATCGCTGGATGAGGGTAATTTTCATTCATTGTTGTTATATAATAAAAAATGTTTTCTTTTTTTTCATGCATTCTTTTTAACCCTTCTCTAAATATTACTGCTAACTCGTAATGAAACGTAGGGTCATAAGATTTACAATTAGGAATTGTTGATGCTAATAAATGGCTATGACCATCTTGATGCTGTAAACCTTCCCCTGCCAAAGTAGTTCTTCCAGCTGTAGCACCAATCAAAAATCCTCGTGATTGACTATCAGCTCCTGCCCAAGCAAAATCTCCTATTCTTTGAAATCCAAACATTGAATAAAATAAGTAAATGGGTATCATTTCAATATCATGATTTGTATAAGAGGTCCCTGCAGCAATCCATGATGACATTGCACCTGCTTCGTTAATTCCTTCCTCTAAAACTTGTCCACCTTTTTCTTCCTTGTATGAGCTCAATTGAGCCGAATCCTCTGGTTCATATTTTTGGCCTTCATGCGCATATATTCCAATTTTTTGGAAAAAACCTTCCATACCGAAAGTTCTAGCCTCATCTGGAATGATAGGAACTAATCGTGGAGCAACATTTTTGTCTCTTAAAAGATTGGTTAACATTCTTACTAGAGCCATTGTGGTAGACATCTCTTTAGCTCCAGTTGACTCTTTCATGTTATCAAAGATATTTTTTGGTGGTGCTTTGATAGGTTTAGCGTAAGTGGTTCTTTCAGGGATATATCCTCCAAGCTTTAGTCTCCTTTCTTTTAAATATTTTATTTCTGGTGAATTTTTGTCTGGCTTATAATACTCAATATTTTTCACTTGCTGATCTGTTAAGGGGACATCAAATCTATCCCTATAATACATTAAATCGTCAATATCTAACTTCTTTGTTTGGTGAGTTGTGTTAACACTTTCCCCACTTTTTCCCATTCCATAACCTTTAATTGTTTTGGCAATTACAACCGTAGGACTACCTACATTTTTTGATGCCTTATCATAAGCTGCATAAACTTTATGAGGATCATGTCCTCCTCTATTAAGTCTCCAAATATCTTTATCTGAAAGATTTGAAACTAAATCTTTAGTTTGAGGGTATTTACCAAAAAATTTTTCTCTTACATAAGCACCATCTCTCGCTTTCATAGCTTGATATTCTCCATCAACAGTTTCATTCATTGTTTTAACAAGATAGCCTGTTTTATCGTTTGCTAATAAAGGATCCCAATAAGAACCCCAAATAACCTTAATGACATTCCAACCAGCTCCTCTAAAAATCCCCTCAAGCTCTTGAATTATTTTTCCATTACCTCTCACGGGTCCATCTAGTCTTTGTAAGTTACAATTTACAACAAAAATTAAATTGTCTAATTTTTCTCTAGCAGCGAGACCTATCGCACCAAGTGACTCTGGTTCATCCATTTCCCCATCGCCTAAAAAAGCCCAAACTTTTCTTCCTTCATCCTTGATTAAACCTCTGTTTATAAGATACTTCATAAATCTTGCTTGATAGATTGCAAGCATTGGACCAAGACCCATTGATACAGTCGGGAATTGCCAAAAATTAGGCATTAACCACGGATGAGGATATGAGGATAAACCACCTGGTTTAACCTCTTGTCTAAAATTATCTAATTGCTTTTCATCTAATCTTCCCTCAAGGAAAGCTCTTGCGTACATACCAGGTGCACTATGTCCTTGAAAATAAATTAGATCACCACCAAATTTATTATTTTTTGCTCTAAAAAAATGATTTATTCCAACATCATACAAAGTGGCAGCAGATGCAAACGTTCCAATATGCCCACCTAGCTCAGGAAATTTTTTATTTGCTCTAACAACCATTGCGGCTGCATTCCATCTAATTAAAGATCTAATTCTTCTTTCAAGATTTTGGTCTCCGGTCGATTTTTTTTCTTCATGGGTCGGAATCGTGTTAATATATGGTGTATTTTGTGTATAAGGAATATTTACTCCTTGCATGTATGCTTTATTAATTAATTCTTTAATTAAATAATGAGCTCTGTTATCTCCATCCTTTTCAATCACTGCTGAAAGGGACTCTAGCCATTCCTGAGTCTCTAATGGATCTATATCTTCTTTGTTAATAACTTGTATTGTTTGTGGTCTTTCTTTTGTTATTATTTTTTTTTCTTGAGGTTTTCTTACTTCTTCATTTTTCTCTAATACTTTTTCTGCTTGTTTAATTATAGTTTCTGTATCTTTAGGAATTGTATTCCCACTATTAATGTTTGATGATTTATTTGAATTTATACTAACTAATAAATCTCCCTCAGAAACTTTATCACCCACCTTAACGTTGATGCTATCAACGATCCCTGAAAAAACTGAAGGAATTTCAACACTTGATTTATCACTTTCAATTGTGACTATGGGGTCGTTAATTTTTATTTCTTCTCCTTCCTTTACTAAAATCTCGATAACCTCTACATTTTCAAAATCACCGATATCAGGAACTAATAATTTTTCAGTCATTTTTAAATCTTATACACTAAAAATTGACAATAAATTGCTATTTTCATCAAAATTTATGCAAAATTTAGACAATCTTTACCTCAAAGTTTCTATATGATTAAAAAATTAATAAAAATAATTTTAAACAATAAAAAATTTTGTGATCTTGATAGTCAATTTTGGATACAAAAAATTCTTTTAGAGAAAAAATTTATTAAAAAAAACAGTTAAATTTTTTCAACACAAACTGCGACACCCATTCCTCCACCTATACATAAAGTGGCACAACCTTTTTTTTTATTTTTTCTTGACATTTCATGTATCAAGGTTACTAAAATTCTAGCACCTGATGCACCTATAGGGTGGCCTAAAGCTATTGCGCCTCCGTTAACATTTACTTTGTTTTCGTCTATATCCAATTCTCTTATAACTGCAATACTTTGAGCAGCAAAGGCTTCATTTATTTCAAACAAATCAACGTCATTAATTCTCCAATTTGCTTTTTTTAAAGCTAACTTAACTGCATCTATTGGTCCTAATCCCATGAGTGATGGTTCCACGCCAACCGATGACCATGAGACTATTCTGACTAAAGGTTTTAAGGTTTTTTTTTCAGCTTCATCCGAACTTAGTAATATCAAAGCTGCTGCACCATCATTAATTCCAGAGGAATTTCCTGGGGTAACAGATCCATTTTCTTTAAATACTGTTTTTAATTTTTTTAAATCTTCAATTTTTAAATCATTTCTTGGATGCTCATCAGTTTCAAAATTTGTTTCATTAATTTTTAAAGATACTATCTCATCTTTAAATAAATTTTTTTTTATTGATGACTGCGTTTTTAATTGAGACTTAAGCGCAAAATTATCTTGCTCATCTCTAGAAATTTTAAATTTTTCAGCAATATTTTCTGCTGTTACACCCATATGATAATTATGAAAAGCATCAATTAATCCATCTTGGATCATTGTATCTATTAATTTTTGATCAGTTCTTTTTTTTTCTTTTTTAAAATTAAATACTTGTGGAGCTTCAGACATATTTTCTTGACCACCAGATATAATACATTTTGCTTGATTGAGTTGAATTGTCTGGAAGCCATTTATCACTGCTCTTAAACCAGAACCACAAACTTGATTAACTAAGTATGCTGGTACTGACTTTGGTAATCCTGCATTAATCGCTGCTTGTCTTGATGGGTTTTGACCTAGTCCTGCAGTTAAAACTTGTCCCATTATTACTTCATCAACATCTTGATTACTAAGTTTTGCTCGATGTAAAACTTCTTTTATAACCATAGAGCCTAGTTTATGAGCTTTAATATTTGCTAAAGAACCTTTGTATTTACCTATAGGGGTCCTACCTGCAGCAACTATTACAACTTCTTTTAATTTTTCATTCATTTGTAAACATGTTTTTTAACAAATTATATTTAATAATGATAATACTATAGATATTAAAAATTTAAAATTAGCGCCTGTAGCTCAATTGGATAGAGCGCTTGGCTACGGACCAGGAGGTTCTGGGTTCGACTCCTAGCAGGCGCACCAAAATTAGCTTATAAATTTTCTAAACTTAAGAAAAGCTAAAGTTTTTGATAAGTAGTATGTAAATTTATCAAATCTAAATATTAATAAATTAAATATTAATTTAAATACAAATTTTGGTACCTTTTTTTTTAGATTTCTATATTTTTTATGGTGTAAGTTTTCTTTATATAGATAATATAATTCCTCATAATCAAAATAGTAATTTCTATAGAAAATTTTTTTAAACTTATTTTTTACTTTTAATTGTCCATGGATATGAATAGCTTTTGAATTATAGACCTGAACAACAGATTTATTAATTTTTTTTATTCTTCTACAAAGATCATCATCCAAAAAATATAAAAAGAATTCTTCATCGAATAATCCAATTTGTTTTAAATCTTTTATCTTAAATAATACTGCTGAGGTGAGAACAGTATCCACACAAATATCACCAAAATTTTCGATAATTTCGTTCTTATTGCCTCTCTCATATAACGGTCCACCGTTATAACTGTAATTATTATTTGTATCAAAAAAAGTTGGAGCAGTTATAAAACAATCTTTATATTTTTCTCTTGTAAATATAAGCTGTTCTATATCTTGATATTTAATTATACAGTCTGCTCCTAAAACTAATAAATATTCTGTGTCGCATTCTCGAACGCCTTGGTTTGCTGCTTTTGAAAAACCAATATTTTTTTTATTTAAGAAATATTTGTGTATTTTAAATTTCTTGATAATCTTGTCTTTTAAAATCTGATCATTGGCGTTATCAATTATTATTACTTTAAATTCTTTAATTTGCTCTAAACACTTATTAATAGTTTCAAAATTTTCTTCATAAAGAATAATTAGTATTGATAAATCTTTTTTTATCATTTTTTTAATTTTTATTAATGATAAAATATTATATTAATAATCTATGAATTTATCTTTACAAAAATCTGTAATTTTATTTTTTTTTATTATTTTTCTGGTTATACTAATTCTAACTATTATTCTGTAATATAATGTCAGATTTCGAACAAATAAGTATTAAACCTGGTTTTATGAAGCATAATGGTGGATTATACTTTAGGAATATATCTGATAATGAGTACGAATTTAAATCTTCAATAAGAGAAAATCATCTTAATGCAGCTGGGATAACTCATGGCGGATATATCTCTGCCATAATTGATGCAGGTGCAGGAACGGCAGCACACCGATCTGCAGATAACGCCCCATGTGTGACCATTTCATTAGATATCAAATTTATTGGGGCCTCAAAAGTTGGAGATGAAATTATTGGAAAAGCCAAAATATTAAAAAAAACTAAATCTCTTGTTTTTTTGTTTTGTGAACTTTCTTGTAATACTAAGGTGATAGCTTCTGCCTCAGGGGTATGGAAAATCATAAAAGTGAATCCTTCAAATTTAGGTCCAGGTGGTTAAGATGAAAACAAATGAGAACATTTTTTTAAACGATTCGGCCATGTTTTAGTCCATATTTGTTCTTTAAGACTAACTACATCTAGTAGATAAAAAAAAGAGTACACCAAAGATAGAAATGAATAAAAATAAAATTACCGCTGTTCTTGGACCAACAAATACAGGAAAGACTCATTTAGCAATTGAAACAATGATGTCTTTTGAGACTGGTATGATTGGATTTCCTTTGAGACTATTAGCTAGAGAAGTTTACGACAAAGTTACTGCTTTAGCTGGAATAAATAATGTTGCTCTAATTACTGGAGAAGAAAAAATTATTCCAACAAATGCAAAATATTTTTTATGCACTGTCGAATCTATGCCTATTGATAAATCTTTAGATTTTGTTGGTGTGGATGAAATTCAAATGTGTGCAGATCATGAAAGAGGTCATATTTTTACTGACAGGTTACTGAATATGAGAGGTACAAAACTTACGATGTTGATGGGATCTAGTACAATTAAAAATTTAATTTCAAAGTTAAATGATGATATTGAATTTGTAGATAGAAATAGATTATCAAAACTAACCTATACTGGGCACAAAAAAATATCTAGAATAAATAGAAAAACTGCAATTATTGCTTTTTCTGCAGAAGAAGTTTACGCAATAGCTGAACTTCTAAGAAGACAAAAAGGAGGGGCTGCAATTGTAATGGGCTCTTTAAGTCCTAAAACTAGAAATGCTCAAGTTGAATTATATCAGTCAGGAGATGTAGATTTTTTAGTAGCTACTGATGCTATTGGAATGGGAATAAATATGGACTTAGATTATGTATATTTTTCAAACTTGAATAAATTTGATGGAAAAAAACTCAGAAAACTTAACTTATCTGAGATAGGACAAATTGCTGGAAGAGCAGGCAGATATCTTAACGATGGAAGTTTTGGAATTACTGGGGATTGTAAAGAAATAAACTCTGAGCAAGTTGATCTGTTAGAAAATCATAAATTTGAGGAAATTAGAACATTATTTTGGAGAAATTCTAACCTTAATTTTAATAATCCTTACAGTTTAATTAAATCTTTAGAAGAAAAACCCCAAAAAGATTGGTTAAGAAAAATCCATGAATGTGAGGATGAAAAAGCATTGAAATATTTTTTAAGAGATAAAAATTTTGAAAATACTAACTTTGATAGCAAAATACTAAATCTACTATGGGAATGCTGTCAAATACCAGATTTTGTTAAAAAAACTTATGGCAATCATTATGAGGTAATAGAAAATGTGTTTAAGTTTTTAATTAGCAGTAAAGGGAAAATTACTGATGAATATATGCGATTACAATTGATGAAATTAGATAAATTGGATGGAAATGTCGATTCTCTATCAAATAGAATTGCAAATGTTAGAACTTGGTCATATGTTTCAAATAAAAATAATTGGGTAGAAAATCAGGAATATTGGATAGAAAAAACAAAATTATTAGAGGATAAACTTTCAGATAGACTTCATAATGAACTTACAAAAACATTTATTGATAAAAGAGCTAGTATACTTGCTAGAGGTTTAAAACAGGACATGGAATTCAAAACAGAAATACTTGATAACAATGATGTAAAGATTGATGAACAATTTATTGGAAAAATAAATGGCTTAAAACTAGAATTAGATCTAAAAAAAGGAGCGTTAGAAACTGATATCAAATCTCTTAAAAAAGCTGCAAGACAAAGTATTGGCCCTGAGTTAGAAAAAAGAATTCAAAATATAATTGATACAGCAAATATAGATTTAAATGACGATTTTAAAATTTATTGGAATAATTTTGCAATTGCAAGATTAACTCCTGGTAAAGATTATCTAAGTCCGAATTTTGAATTAATTATTGATGATATAGTTGAACTAGATCAAAGAAAAAAATTAATTATATTTATTCAAAAATGGCTGAAAAATAAAATTGATACTATTTTACAAAGTTTAATTGATTTAAAAAATATAAAAGACAAACATTCTCTAATTAAAGCATTAGCTTATCAACTTTATGAAAATAATGGTGTACTAAAAAGAGAAAATATCTCTGAATATTTAAAAGGTTTAAATCAAAATGAAAGAAAAGTATTGAGAGATATGGGTGTTAAGTTTGGAAGATATCATATTTTTTTGTATAAACTTATTAAGCCAGAACCTGTTACACTAAGAACTTTACTTTGGAAAAATTATCATCAAAAATATTTTAAACTTAAACCGCCAACATTTGGATTAAATTTTATAGAAGATAAAGACAATAAAAATAAAAACTTTATGCTACTTTGTGGATTTGAAAGATTTGACAATTTTTATGTTAGAATTGATATTTTAGAAAGATTATTTATGCAAATAATAAATTCTACAAGTGACGAAAAAAAAGAAATTAAATTAATACCAGAAATGTTAAATCTATTAGGTTGTAGTAAGGATAAATTTAAAAAGTTAATAACAAAAATGAATTACAAAATTTCTGAAAAGAAAAATGAGGTGTTTTTCAAATATATACCGCCGAAAAAATTCAAAAGAAATTCAGAAAAAAAAATTAAAAAAGAAAGTCCATTTGGTGTATTAAAAAATTTAAATTTAAGTTAAGAATGTTTTTTAGTAAAAAAGAAAATAAAAACGATAATAAAAGTAACCTTATTAAAATTGCTGCGTTATTAATACATACGGCTAAAATAGATGAAATATATACTAATAAAGAAAAGGAAATAATTAAAAAAACTTTATTAGAACTTGGAGCATTAGAAGAAGAATTGGAAATTTTAGTTACTGAAGCAGAGCAAAGTGAAGAAAATGCTAATCAAATACTAGATTTTACTAAGGAGATAAAAAATCTTGGTAACGCAGATAAAGTTAAAATTATAAAATCCCTTTGGAAAATTATTTATTCAAACAATGATGCAGATATTTATGAAACTAATCTTATGAGAAGACTCACCGGATTGCTTTATATAGATGATAAAATTATGGGAGATATCAAAGAAGAAATAAAAAAAGAAAATTCCTAATGACTTATATTGTAAACGACAAATGTATTAAATGTAAATTAATGGACTGTGTTGAGGTTTGTCCAGTTGATTGCTTTTATGAAGGTAAAAATATGCTTGTAATTAAACCTGATGAGTGTATAGATTGTGGCGTTTGT
>MDSZ01226055.1_pt1 | contig 22056 bp, 15 predicted proteins | sample 811201 | NCBI WGS metagenome assembly MDSZ01 (sample SAMN05326647, study PRJNA326480) | marine metagenome | isolation source: seawater | place: Indian Ocean: North | collected 2010 | reverse complement strand
TGTTGTTGTTGTTGTTGTTGTTGTTGTTGTTGTTGTTGTTCTTTTGACGCTTCGTCCCGCTGTATGGCTTCTCCGAGCTCTCTCTCTCCCATTTTCCTTCTCTTTGCCTTTCTCACGATTGCTTCCATCTCTGATATCTCCTCGTCCGTGTACTCGTGCGCGGCACTTCTCTTCTTCGTCGATATCGTCTTTGTCCTCGTGCGTCTCGTATCTCTTCTCTCTTCTTCTTCGTCTTCTTCTTCTCTAGCCGTCGCCATCTTTCTCTCGCTTTTCGTTCGCATCCTCGAAGAAGACCGTCTTCTCTCGCCTCCTCCTCCTCCTCCTCCTTCGTCGTCGTCGTTCGCGTCGCGTCGCCGTCCCTGGTCCCGTCGCGACGCGACGGCAAAATCGGGCGGCGGCGAAGATGTCTTCGTCGCCGCCGGCGTCTTTTTTTGTCCTCGCGCCGTCAAAGCGAGATTTGAACGCGTTGCACCGCCAAAAGCGTCGTCGTCGTCGTCCTTCTCTTCCCTTTGAGAAGGCGGGGTCGACCCGCTCGTCAAACGGGAGAAGACGCGCCCCAACTGCGCTTTCGCGGAAGATAACATCGAAGACGGCCGATCGGTCTTGGCGAACGACACCGGACGAGGAGTGAACGACATGACGACGACGACGACGACGACGATGGAGATGTATTTTATGTGAAGATTTGAAAATGGATCGAAGGAAGATCGAGACACTTTATCGCACAAAGAAAAAGGAAAAAAGAGAACTCTCGCATGCCGTAACGAGTACGCGCGCGCGCTTGTGCGTGTGTGTGTATATATGTATACATATATATAATCATAAAACAACGTCCATTCTTTTTCAAGCACTCTGTGAATCACCCACTCTCTAAACGGTTTCAGTTCGTTCTGTCGGTGCGTTGATATATATATAATTAATTCCTTTCTTTCTCTCCCTTACTTTTTACGATTTTATTACCACGTGGATCGTCATCGGCCGAACCGATAACAGTTATACTTTAACGACCTCCTTGTCTCGGGGTGTTTCTCGGAGAGTTCTTCATGCCAGATAACTCTTCGATGGTCATGCCGATTGGAGGACCGTCGTAAAACGAGGAGCCGCCGGATTTTCCGGCGCTTCCTCCTATGCCGCCGCCGAAACCTGCCGGCGGGCCTAACATTGCACCGGCGGAGCTCATCTTGACCGCATCTCTCGCCGCTTCGTTCTTTTGTTGCGCGATCGCTTGGTGCAACTTCGCGGATTCGTGCGTTTCTCTCTCCAACGCGACTCTGTATTCTTCCATTTGTTGCATCGCGCCGGTGTACGAAGTGTATAAATTGTACGCCTCTTGCTTCAAGCGTTCCAATTGTGCTTGCGTTTCTGCCAACTGTGACTCTCTGTTTGCAATAACACCTTGGTCTTCTACCGATCGTAATCTCGCCGCCTCCTTCGCCTCCGCCAATTGCGTGATTTTCTCTTTCAACTGGTTGTTCATGCTCGCGTTCTTCTCCTTCGCGCCGGCGGCTTCCGCGGTCATCGCGTTCAACTTCTTCGACAACTCCTCCACCTTCGCCTCTAACAACGCCTTGGCCTCAGAAATTTTTGCTTTCTCGCTCGTTTCCACTTGCGTCTCCTTTCTCGCCTGCGCCGCATCGTTCTTCGACTTGTCCGCCTCTCTTTGCCACTGCTCCGTGCTCGCTCGTTGGCTTTCCAACTGCGTGTTCAAACTCGAAATCTTTTGCGACGCTTCGCTCTTCTCTCTCAATAACTCCGTGACCGCTTTCTCATCGCTCTTAATCGTCGCGTTCGCCGCGCTCAGCGCTGAGTCTTTCTCCGAAAAGTTCATTCTCGCAGATTCCAACGCTTTCGCCAACTCGTCGATTTTTTGCAAGTGTTTCGTCTCCGTCAACTTGTTCTCCGCAGCCGTGCTTTTAGCTTCGTCTTTCAACTTATCGATGACCGTGTTCGCCACGCCGAGTTGTTTGGATAAGTCAGAGATGTTTGCTTTTAAGTTATCTTGATCTTTCGCCGCCATGCCTTGCGTCGTTTCCAACTTCTGCCGAATAGCTTGCTCGGTCGTTTGGTGCGTCTTCACCGCTTCCGCAGATTTGATCTTCTCCTCCGTCAATTGCGTGTTCAAAGTCTTAATCTGCGCGGTCGCGTTGTTCAATTTCACGTCGCACGTCTTCAATTCTTGATCGAACTCTTTTTTCATCTGTTCCATGGTTTGCACGTCCATTTTGTGCTTCAAATTGTGCGCGCGCTGCGCGTCCATGTACACATTCTTCAACTCCGAGATGGATGCTTTCACCGCGGATTGCAACGAATCCGTCGCCTTATCGAGCGCTATGGACGCTATGGACGTCGTCTCCGTTTCCCCTTCCGGCGCGTACGCCTTCAGCTCCGCTTTTTGCGAACCGCCCATGTTGATGACTAGGATGTGATGATGTTCTTCAAAAAAGTGTGTGTCTCCTTCTCTCCTCTTCCTCTCGTGTCGTTACTAAAGAAGATTAGAGTAATCGATCGATCGGGTCGACACACACACAAAAAAAAGGATTCAAACGAGAAGAAGAGAGAAAAAAGTTCACACAGTAGGGGTTTAGTTTAGGGTATCATCAGATTTTTTTTTTTTTTGTTGTTGTTGTTGGTCCCGAGAGAGAGACTGTAAGAAGAAGAGGCTCGACGATGTCGTTTTCTTCTTCTTTGTCTTCTTCTTCGGGTGGTGGTGATGGTCAAAAAAAATCTCTCATCAAAATCTCTCACAACAACAACATCAAAAGTCAAAGTCTCTCTCCCACCACATAATAAAAAAAAAAAAAGAGAGGCATCATTTTTATCGTCATCATTCATCATCATCGCTCCTTAATAGAGAGTAGTATAAAGAAACGATGATGGAAACGTTGTTATTGGTGTCGTCGCAGAAGAAAGGAGGATTAGGAGGAGGATTAGGAGGCTTTCTGAGGCGCCCTTGCTGCGGCGACCGCGCGTTGTGGTGGAAACTTCGTGGCGTGTTCGTCTTGGCATCCATTCCGATTGGATTGACGCTTCTCGTGTGGACGCTGATGCCGACGCACTCGCACGTGCTCATGCACCATCAACTGGAATTCGAGAACGCGCACCCGCACGGGAAGTCGAGCAGCAGCAACATCATCATTAACAACAACAACAACAACAACAACAACGGGGGCCACGGGAAGAACTTTATGGAAGGACAATCGAGGGCTAATTTAGCACGAGAAAGAGCACACCGAGAATCGGACGTGTATGATGTGTCGGCGTTAGAACCGTCGAGTTTACACACCGCTCACGAAGATGAGGAGGATGTGCACGTGCACGCGCACGAGGAAGAAGAGAACAAAGAAGACGATGGGTACACGTACGCGATCGTTTTTGATGCCGGGAGTACCGGGTCGAGAGTACACATTTTTCGATTCGAACGGGATACCGGGAAGTTAGTGGACGATACGTTTGAACAGTTGAAACCTGGATTATCTTCGTACGCGGACGAACCGAACAAAGGCGGCGCGTCGTTGCAGCCGTTGTTGGAAAAAGCAATGGAAACTATTCCGGAAGGGCAAAGAGCGGAGACGCCGGTGGAAGTCAGAGCGACGGCGGGATTGAGATTATTAAAACCGCAAACGAAAGCGGACGATTTGTTGGAGAGCGTGAGAGAAACGTTGAAGACGTATCCGTTTTCGTTTGAAAGTGAAAGAGACGTGTCCATCATGGGAGGCGAAGACGAAGGCGCGTTTCAATGGTTGGCTTTGAACTATTTATTGAACAGATTAGATGACGGAAGTGAAAAGATAAGTAAGAAAAGTGGTGATCGTAATAGTAGTCGTAATAAAGCAGGAGTTACGGTTGCAGCGATTGATTTGGGCGGCGGATCCGTTCAACTCGCGCATGCCATGGACGAGAAAGTCGCAAAGAGAGCGCCAAAAGGATACTCGAAATCTATATCGTTTCCAGGGGCGAAAAAACCGTTCGAAGTATACGTGAAATCGCACTTAGGGTACGGGTTAATGGCTGCAAGAGCGGCGACTTTGAAGGAAGCGAACGGATTGTCTAGCCCGTGTTTGCCGAAAGGCTCTGACCCGAAATACGTCTACTCGGGCGAAGAGATCGGCGCTGCCGGCCACGAAGAAAAGAACTCGGACTATACCGCCTGCAGAGAGCATGTAGAAACTATGCTAAATTTAGACACTTCTTGCGAAGTTGACGACGAGTGTTCTTTCAACGGCGCGTGGGGTGGCGATTTCAATTCTGAACACGCGAGAGAGGTATACTTATCCTCGTACATGTGGGACCGCGCAATCAACGCAAAATTGATTCCAAAAGACGCTATCGACGGCGAACTGACCATCGACGAGATCGAAGACGCCGCTAAACTTGCCTGCGATACCATGAGAGACGAAACCGAAATCTTGACTAACTTTGAAAGCGTCGAAGAGAAAGACGCGGCGTTTCTGTGCACAGATTTGACGTACATCGTCGCTTTATTAGAGAAAGGGTTCAAAAAGAACGATTGGAAGAGCGTGCGATTGGTGAAACAAGTAGAATATAGGGGACAAAACGTCGAAGTCGCGTGGGCGTTAGGTGCTGCGCTTAATGCTTTAGCTTCTTCATCGTAATTGCAAAAAATTATTATCTACTAGATACATTTGTTTACACATTTGTACACACACGCGTACCTTTTAAAAAGGAACCGGTTCACCGATATCTCTCGCCGCCGCGCTCGAACTTTTCCCTTGACCGGTAACATTTGTCGCCGACTGCACCAACAAAGTCAACGTATACATCAAAGCGTTCGCTTCTTGACTACTCAACTTCTCCCCACTCCCCGCATTGACGAGCTCAAATCGCCACTTTTTACAATCCAGAAAGACTTCTGGGTCTTCTTCGTCGCTCTCGCCGCCGACCAAAACTGCCGAATCAATCTTCAACTTCAACGCCGTCACCGCGCTCGATATCGGCAGCAGAGTTTTTACTGGGCTCGAATTCACCACCACGGTCGCAATCGTCGTGTCGTTGCTGCTCTCGTTATCCACGCACACGCCTCTTCTCGTCTTCACTCCAAACGTCTTCTCGCCTTGGTCTTTCCTCACGCAAAAGTTCAAGTAATCTTCCAACCGTTCTTTCACCTCGTCCGGATCGCTCACTTTCACGAACTTATCGTCGTACGTCTTTTCCACCAGTTCAAATTCCATTTTCACGAAGCCATTATCGTCCGTGGTTATCCTCGCGTTCCAAATCTCCAAATCCAAGCCCTCCAGAAGCCACGATATCACTCGCATGAGTCCAGGAATCGATTGGATGCTGACGGTCACCGCGCTTCGATCCTCGAACCGATCGTTGTCGACGGAGCAGAACACGGTCGCGCACGACTCCACGTCCTCGTCTTGCGAGTCCGCGACGGACGGGATCGACGGTGCCTTGATCGATTGCTCTGCCGATGCCATCATGGCGTCGTCGTCGTCGTCGTCCGCGCCGACCGACGCCATCACGAACGACGACGACGACGACGGTTGGCGGGAACGGCGTCCAGATCGACTTTGACGACGACGGAACGATTCGATCGTAAACGTCGTCGTCGTCTTTGCCGCGCGCCTCGACGACCGCATGGCAGTGTCCCTGGTATTCCCGAAGGAAAAGACCAGAGATCGAGACGACGACGACGACGACGACGACGACGACGACGACGAACAATACCCGTTCCGCATCGTCGCGGGGGATGCCTTTAAAAGAGCCATCCTTTTTGACCAATTTTCAATGCGTTCGTGTAATACGTTTTTAAGATTGTGACGAAGATGTCTTTCCTCCTTCGAGTATGAATTACACTACGTACTAAATAGAATAATATAAAACAAAGACAAAAGAGAGGACCGAAAATATCAAACGCACGTCGCGCGCGCGCGACTATGGAGGCGTGCTAGTATTCGAACAACAACAACTCTTCTAAGGCATCCAAATTGCTAAAGCTTAAATCGCGTGTGCAGTCGAACCCGGCGCGCCGAAGGCATTCGGACGGATCCGCGGTCGGAAGGTACGGGTCGGCGATGCCGACGCCCTTCTCGACGCGCAAAGCGATGACTATGCAGTTATTTGTTTGACCATTCGGTTCTTTATACGCGCGGACAGTTTCGATCCAGTTCGTCTCGCGCGCGTCCGATTCGTGGTCGAGGGAGAAAACTGATGCGAGTGTCGCGCGGAATTCCGCCAACGCTTTGAGATTGCCGGACCAGCAGTTACACACGAGAACGCCTCCGCGACTTTTTTCTAACGAATCGTAGATGTTTTGAACGAAAGATTTTTCCAAGCACCGTTTTGGAATGTTACCTTGACCGTCGTAGCAGTCGAGAAAGACACAACTAAAGCCAGATTGAAAGGAGTTTGCTTTACAAAGTCGTTCCAATTCGTCTTCGAGGTAGCGCTCCGCCGAGCATTCGTGTATGATTTCGTTTGGAAAACGCGGGAATTCCAAAGTCCCAGAGTTCCTCAAAATCGCATCGCACATTGATTCAGAGTATTCGACGCTTTCGATATCGATCTTTTCTTCGTATTTCGTATTCAGTTTTGAGCACAGAAAGCCGGAGAGCGCGCCGGTACCGAATCCCAAGTTTAGAATGCGAATCTTCTTTACGTCATCATCAAACCGTTTGGGATATAGAATCGGCATGAGCCAGCTCGCGTTTGATGCACATCCAAATGCGATGGCAATAGTTGCCATCGCGCGAATGTATTCAAAACCAACGACACTTCGATCGATGTGAGCACACTTTCTGGCATTGTTGTCGTTTTCTTTACCGTCTTCTTCGTCCTCCTCCTCGTCGCCTTCTTTCCAATTAGAGTCGTACATTAGCCCTTGCTCCACTTTATCGATGTATGCACAAAGCCACGGACCATGGCGCTTTATTCTGACGTTGGATACGTTCTCCTGTTCTTTCTCGACGTCCCCATCAACATTCTTTACCCGTCGTGCTTTCTTCTTCTTGTTTTTCGTCGTCGTCGATTCAAATATGATTTTTTCTTGGGTGTTCATGAGATGATGGTAATACCCAGCCTCAGAGTGAGGATTTAACCGCCACCCGCCAGTATAATCCGGTCCAACTGATATGCATTCATTCGCTTTGATATCTCTCAGCGCACGCAAACACAAACAGTAGTCAGTCCCGACCATCTTCCAGTGATAAAGAGGTACTCGTTCACAGTTATACTCTTCTTTCACGTGTACCGCTGCATACGTACCGTGCGTGTCTGAATCGTGGCCGTATTCAAGAAAGAGTCCTCCTCTACCACGTTTCTCTGAGCCAATATCTTCACCTTCATCTTGGTGACAAAAATTCTCGTCGCCGGGATCTTCCTCATCCGACGGTAAATCGTCCAAAGCCACGATTTTATCTCTGTAATCCCATCTTCTCGAGGAACCTTTTAACCTTTTCACAACAGGCGGGTAACTCGAGAATATCGCAACGAGTTCACCTGTTTTGCATCCGTTTATAGACACGAAAGTCATTTTAGACTCATCTGTTATCTCGTTGGTACACACGCGACGAAACGCGCACGCATTTACATCAAACGGCGAAATCGCAGGCTTACCGCGCTTCGACTCCGTTCCGTTACGAATTTCATCCGTCGTGGTCCAGTGGAGCTTCTCGTACATTTTCTCGTCATCAAATCCGTATGCTTCCTTCTTCCAATCGAGACAAAGCAAAATGGCTTCCATTTCTTCGTCTAACGTCATTTTCGTTCGATCGTCTCTCGCGTTTCTATACCACAACCTTTCTTGGTACCGCGGTTCCACGTACCCGTTCGTAAAATATCCAACGATGTAATCGCATTCTTTAATCAGTCGTTTCATCCCGCTCTCTCTCACTCTCCCATCATCTTTCGAGAGCAACGCGTTCCTTACGTTTGCAATCTTCGGATACACGTACACGCACCATCCGTTTGGCTTGCCCTGTGCAAAGCGTCCGAAGAGTACCGAATCTCCCACGCACATTTGCACGCATTTCTCTCCGCTTCTCAATCCGTTTTCATCGTACGTTCCTTGATACATAAAATCGCCGTCGTCGTCGCGTTCGATTCCCGCTTTCACTTCTCCGCTGCGTTCGTCCACGACGACTTCGCACGTCACGCCGCTCGTCGGATGTTCGATGATACTCGTCTTGATGGACGCGACGATGATGTCGCACCCTTTTTCCTTCTTCTTCTTCTTCTTCTTCTTCTTCTTTTCGGCGGGGTCTTTTTCGAGCGCCTCGAACAGACCGAGCGCGGGTGAAAACCTCCCGTCGAAACGGCGGAGTATATCGTCGTCGTCGTCGTCGTCTCTCGAGGTCTCCCTCCGCGTCGTCGCTCCTTTTCGCATCGCGAAGCGTCACAAAGTTCGCTCTATTTTACACCTCACAGAGGAGTTCGTTATGCGTCATCGAAAACGCATCACTTGACTCCCTTTCTTTTTTTCCGAGTTGTTGTTGTTGTTGTTGTTGTTGTTGTTGGTCTCGAGATCGAAAAGAGAGAGACAACAGAGCGGCACGGAAGACGTCGTCGTCGTCGTCGACGAACAGGATGAGAGAAAAGCGTGTTTTCGCTCGTTTCTCGAACAAAGGCCGTCGTGTCAAAGTCGCGCATTAATTAAAAAAGTCGTCGTCGTCGTGGTACAAAATCCAATCCGAGACCCAAAAAGTCTTCCCTTTTTTTTTGTCTCCCTATTTATAGGGTGTAGTACTACTTAGGGTTTAGGTTAGAAGTGGGGACAAAAAACCTCTGTAAAAAAAAGCGCATTGGATTCTTTACTACATTTGTAACGAGAGAGAAACAGGACGATGACGACGACTTTGACGACGGGAGGAAGACTCGCGTCGTCGTTGGTACACGCGTCTCGAGGCGCGTCTTCTTCTTCTTCTTCTTCTTGTTCGAACACCACCACCACCACCCAAAAGTTGTTTGGCGTCAGAGCAGTACATCGTTCGACGTTTCATAGAAGGATTCGTCTCACTCGGAAGAAGGAAGGGCGGCGGACTTTCTTCGATGCGTCGCGTCGAAACGCCACGAACTTTGACGGAACGAACGACGTTGGCGGCGGCGGAGAGGAGGACGATGGAAACCTCGAAAAGGACGAAGACAATACCGCGACGACACCAGACGTGATGATAAACGGGAAACGGTTCGAATCGAATTCTGGAGAGAACGCGTACACGATAGCTCGGAAAGACGGTGGGGAAGTGGACGAGGACGACCGAGAGTTTGTCGAGTACAAAGAGAAAGTGGACCAAGTGCAAGACGTGATGGAGTTCATCGCGAGACACAAAAACTGGCTGAAAATCGCGCGAACGCAAAAGATGAAAGAATACAAAGCAAAAATGGGCTTAGTCGTCGACGCGCGTTTAGACGACGAAGAGGACGAGGAGCTTTTGAAGACGTCGTCCGACGAGGCGGACGTGGTGGCGGTGCCGGAGGCTTTCGAACACGAAACCTTTCTCGACGAGAACGGAAATATTACCGGGAGAGCTTTGTACGTGTGCATAACCTCGTTTTGGTTGCGCGTGTATTATAACCTGGCGCAGTTCGAGTTGAACGCGAGCGAGTTGGATGATATTGCTCACAGAGCACTGGTGCCGAAGGAAAAAGTCAGCGAATGGTTCGAGTTTGCGAGGAGGAATTATAACAGCTTAAGCGCAAAGGAATCGAAAGAGTATTACGACTGCGAGATGGCGAAATTAAAGAAATTCGAACAGCTGGTAGATGAGGATTTCCAAGAAGCGTACAGAACAAACAACGGGTTAAGGTTACAAAGGTATTACGGGGAGGTCGAGGGATTCGCCGCCGCGGGCGGATTAGGGATGACTAAAACAGACGTCCAGAATGATCCTTTGTATCGAGCGATGATTAAGTTTGACGAGCTCGCCGATCAAGAACGAATGGAAAAGGAAGAAGAGGAAAGAAGAAAAAGGGAAGAGGAAGATCAGACATTGGATAGGGACCAACTGGAACGTATTCTCCAAGACGGTTCGGCGGAACATCCGTACTTATTGGATCGAAAAGCATCGGAGACGTCCGGCCAGTGGGAAACTTTAGAAACAGATTTTGACGAGAAGTTAACGCTGGAGAAGAATTATCCGGAAGAACCAACGGAAAAAGGAGACGACAACGATGGTGAAGAGTGGTTGAAGGATGGTGGATGGGAGGTGTTGCCTGATCACACCGCGGTGGATGCCAGGGATGGCTCGGCGTTGAAATTTGTTGGCGTCAAGCACGCCGAAGATCCGGAAACCGGTAAAGTGACCTCCGATTGGAACGAAGCGTATGACTTTTCGACGTGGATGTACGAACGTCCCGCGAATGCGACGAAATATCCGGTGTTAGATCCAATCGATCAAAACGATTTGTTGCATTTGAACAAGAATCAAATGCCGAACGCGGAAGAGACGCAAATGTACGAGGCCGCCAGACGACTCGTCGCCGGCGACGACCGCAACGCAGATCGAAGAATAGGTGAACCAGATCGAAAAATGCTCACGAGACTAGAAATAGGCGAAACTTTAAAAGCGAAAGTGAAATCGTTAGATTTATATCACGGCGCATTAGTGGATTGCGGCACGGAAATTGACGGGTTGATTCCTATAGCCGAAGCCGATATGCCCCGCGCGCGAGTCTTTCTCGCTGTTGGTAGCGAGTTGGAAGTAAAAGTCTCGCGCGTACACGCCAAGTTTTGGCGAATGCGGTTCCCTTTGGAAGTTATGCCCGTAGAACAAAAAATTCTCGACGCGTTTAAAAACGGTCATCCACACGATTACGACAACCCGCCGATTAACATTTACCAAGGCGAAACCGACGAGTTTGCGTTTCTCGATGCCGGTCGAGATATTCGATCCGCCGAATCTATTGCAATTGCCACCAAAAGACGTGAAGAAGCGTTGGAGAAACGACGCATGCTCGAACGCAGAGATGAAAGTAGCATCAAACGGTACGATAAGGCGGCGAAGAGAGCGACTTTGGCGTCACAAGCCAAGCTAAGTATAACTGACACCGATGAAGATGACGGCGACGAGGAAATAAGGACATCAAAGAGCGAAGAAGATCTCGAAATCGAAGACGCGCACAAAATCTCTTCGAAAATCCGTCAGCAATTCGAAGAAGAGGAGGAAGCCGCGTTGAACAAGAGCGGCCCGCCGCTCGGCGGCGACGACGAATCTGCTCGAATCCCGTTAAAGCCCCGATCTAGTCGCCAAGACGAAGAGGATGCTGAAGAAGGAATCACGCCAAATCTGGCCGCTGAGGATTTACAAGTTGCAAAACTTCGCGAAGGCAAAGCGTTTGTCGACCCAGAAGCTGACGATTTACGCGGCGGCTTCTTTGGTATTAACGAAGAGGAAGACGATTTTTTCGATGACGACGAGGAAGATGACGATGGTGATGACGACAGACGACTCGACAGTGACAATGTTCGCGCATCAAATAGTGTTTTAGGTATACGGGATGATGATGACGACGAGGACGCGGATGCGGACGAGGAGGATTTCAACTTTGACGACGACCAAGTTTGATTCGCATGTATGCAGTAAGTAATATACGTACGTATGTAAGATATAGTTTCTATAAACGTATTCTGAACTAATTAATATGTCTATCGTCATAAATAATGAATCTACATTTCCTCTTTCTTTTTGACCCCGTCGTACTTGAAGAGTAATTCTCTATATTTTTCCTCCTCCAACCGCAATCTCTCCCTCTCTTTCTTCGCCTGTTCCCGTCGATTCTTAAAAAACGTCTTCATCAATTCCGAACACTCCTCCCCTAACACGTCCGCTCTCACGTTCACCTCTGGCATAATCGCGTGCGTTTTCAACGTCTGAACCTTATCTTCTTCCCCTTCTCTCGTCCCTAACAACCCGCACCAACTCCCGTGCGCGCCGAGTTGTGGGTTCCTCGCGCCGTACACCACGTTCCCGACCCTAGCTTGCAATATTGCCCCAGCGCACATCGCGCACGGTTCTAAAGTCACGTAGAGCGTCGAATCTTTCAGACGCCGCCACTCCCCTAATGCCTTTCGCCCGAGGTCGATGCATTCCAATTCCGCGTGCGCGAGCGGGTTGTTTCTGCTTTCCGAGGTGTTGTGCGATCGAGCAATCACGTGTTGGTCGTTCGGGTCTTTCTTGTGGACGAGAACTGCTCCCACTGGCACTTCCCCCGCCTCGAACGCTTTTTCCGCCTCTTTCAGTGCCAAGCGCATGTAGTGTTCGTCTTCTTCTTCCGACGGCTGGTGCGCCGACAAAGCCGCCGACGACGCCGACGATTTCGTTCCCCGCGTTGAACTCACTGTCCTTTTCTCTGCTAATGGGGATCCAAAAAACACGTGAGCGTCGAAACGACGACCAACGCCTCCTCCTCCTCCTCCTTTGTGCGACGACGACGATGATGCCCACGACGCAGACGACGGAATAATGGTAGACCGCCCCCGCGTCAACCCCGCCGTGGTCATCAGGGCGCGTTTCAACAGCGCGTTCGCGAGCGTCGCCGTCGTCGAGGAGGACAAAGACATCTCTCTCTCTCTTTTTTTCCTCTTTTTTCTTTTCTTTTTTTTTTGTCCCGATTTTTCTTCTTCTTCTTCTTCTTCTTCTTCTTCTTCTTCTTCCATGACCTGTTCTTTTAAATTTACCTAAATATGATACCTTAAACTATACAATCATCACATTTGGTCTCTCTCCCTTTGATAGAACTCCTCCGCAAAAAAAGTACATTGGGGCGGCTTTGGCAAGAGAAGAAGAAGGAAAGATGGCGTCGTTTCTGGCGCCGACGACAACGACGTTTTCTTCTTCCAAAAGTGTTTTCTTTGGGCGACGACGGACCACCCGCAAAGGCGAAGAAGAAGAAGGCAAAGCGGCGTTGTTTTTTTCTTCTCGCCAACACCACCTGGGACGCGAACGCCTCTGGCAAAGGGGCCTGTGTGGTGGCAAAACAGCATCCAAAACCACATCATCATCGGTGGGAAGATGGACGGCGGCGGCGAAGAAGGCGGATGACGACGCGCTGACGAAAGCCTCCGACGTGGCGCCGGAAACGCCGGAAACGAAAACGTTTCTCGACGGATTGAAATACGATAAAAACGGACTCGTCGTCGCCATCGCGCAAGATGTCGATACCGGCGCGATCTTGATGCAAGGTTTCGCCAATCGCCTTGCGATTGCGTACACGTTGCAACACAAGAAGGCGTGTTTCTTCAGCCGCTCGAGACAACAACTGTGGTGCAAAGGCGAGAGTTCCTCGAATTTCATACACGTGGACAGTGTCCACGTAGATTGCGATCAAGACTCGCTGATTTACTTAGGCGTCCCGACCGGGCCGACGTGTCATACCGGAGCGCACACGTGTTACTATAAAAGAGTCGACGGCGACGACGGTTTGATCGTAGGAGGCGGGAAAGACGGGAGACACAAAGCCGAAGAGGCACTGACGACTTTGTACGAGTTAGAAGCCACGATTGCGGAGAGGAAAAGAGAAGTGGTCAAAGAAGGAACGAAACCGAGTTGGACGAGGAGGTTGTTGGAAAATCCAGAGTTGTTGTGTTCGAAAATTAGGGAAGAGGCGGGAGAGCTGTGCGAGACGTATGAGAAGAACGAAGGAAAGGAGAGAGCGGCGAACGAGTGCGCGGACGTGTTGTATCACGCGATGGTTTTATTGAACGTGCAAGAAGTCGAGATTGCAGACGTAATGGAGGTGCTGAGGAATAGATTTGGAGTGAGCGGGGTGGAGGAGAAGGCGAAGAGAACGCCGAAATCCAAGTTAATCGATCCTTCGAAGAAGTAAAGCGAGAGACCAGAACTTCTTATAGTTGAAACCATTCGTGTAGTTTTATTTATATATAGAGAGGATATAATAAAAAGTACTTAACGCGAAACTATTTTACAACAGAACGCAAGGTACTTCCTCGCGAATGTTTTCACCAAATCCGACGGACAACACGTCGTAGACGCCGTCGAAAAAGACAGATTTAAAAAAGTACAAGAAAAACATCGCGGTACACAACCAATCGTTGGAGAAATGTGGACGAGATGGTAACTTCACGCCTCGGTTTTGCAATTCCTTTCTTTTTTCATCGGTCAAATAGAAATCCGCGACGACCTCTTCCTCTTTCGCGTTTTCGCATAAACGCAGGTTCATGAATTCAATTCCTGAATACACACCAAATCCTCTCCCACCGACATACGTATCGCACAACGCGCACGTCAACCTGTTCACTCCTGCACATGGCACGATCGTCGATCTCGTTATGCATTTCTGCTCCTCGATCGATTCTTTCTCATCGCACGACACCTTCGCGAACATCTTCAACCCTAAGATCGCCGTCGCAAAACCGTCCCCTCGATTCGCATGCGTCCGTCTGCACGCGTCGCAGTGGCACGCGAACGAGTACACTTTGCGTCCGGAAATGTGGACGTTCCCGCACGCGCAACGGCCGGAGAATTTCTCGAGGAACATTATTTTCGACAAAAGCTGCTCACGTTTTACTGCGGAAGAAGAAGACCGTGTTGGCCTCGAGTGCGCGCGTCCGCGAGTTCGACCGCGAACAAAGAGAGTCACTTTGAGTAACGAACTTTCTCTGTAACGCTTATTTTTTTATCTCGAAGAAAAAAAAAAGTCAAAATGCACACACCACAAAATTCGCGCGCAGAGTGTTTGTTCTGCACGGAAAGCGGGAGAGACAGAAAGAGAGAGAGAGGACGGAAACATGCCGTTTGACTTGATCGTGCGTGCGCGTCGTTTTTGGTATCTCTCGAACGTTTTTCTTTTGTCTGCTGCGCGCGTATGTTTAAGGCGCGATTCGGGAATCGAGCGTTGGACTCACAAACTTTGCGCGTTTTCTCTCTCTTCTCTTCTTTCTTCTCTTCGTAGACTGGCAGATTCATTCCAGACAAATCGAATATCTGGCGGGATTGCGTGGATGGATACTACGATTGGGTGAAAGAACACATCAACGAAGGCGCGCCGTTAAACGAGGCGGATCATTGTGGCGATCCACCCTTGCTTTTAGCCGCCGGAAACGGGCACACGGCGGTGTGCGACTTGTTGATCTCTGAAGGCGCGGATATTCAACAAGCCGGTTTGATGAAAGATACGCCGTTACAACGTGCCGCACATAACGGGCACTTACAAACAGTACGGTTTCTTGTTGAAAATGGTGCCGATGTGGACGCTTTGGATATGGGCGATAACACCGCTTTGCACTGGGCGTCTATGCGCGGGCACGTGGAAATCGTAAACTATTTGTTGCAAAACGGGGCGAACAAAAACATGAAGAACGCGCAAGATAAATTACCAATCGATATGTGTCAAGCAGTGTGGAGTGACTCGTATAAGTACGTGAAGGAATGCTTAGCTTAAAAGAAAAAAACGTACAAAGATCAATATATTGTATTTGCGCTGTATGTTATTGCACACAATTTCTCTCTCTCTCTTTTGAAGATGAAAAATAATTCGACCGACTCCACTTACAACTTTGTCTGCGACGCGTGCTTTCCACCCGGTTGTCTCGCCTCTTTCTCTTTCAATTTCGTTTCTTCATCTTTCGTCAACACGTGTCCGGCGTGATAAACTAAAACCGGGATTTTCGACCTCTTCTCCACATTCGTGGAGACCGACTGTCCTTCGATCAATCGCGTCAACCAACTCTTGTCGTGCTTCACAACAATAATCATCGACGCGTTCACCTGTTCGGCTTTACCCACTATCAATTCGCTCGTGCTTTGGAACTGAACGTTCAAAATGGCGTCCAATTCAATCGCCGGTTGTGGGATGTCTTCGTGCAAAGACAGACCTTTCTCGTGCTTTTGCTCCACGTACTGATGTGTTTGCTCGATAATTTTTTCCAACATGTGTTCGGTGGATTTCAGCTCGTTTTCCCAAAACTTGGATTTCGCGGCGCCATCGGCGGAGTTATATCGTTGCACGGCCGAGTCATACGTCCATAATCCGTCGGGTGGAAGCATGTACCTGCGATAAATTTTGCGAGTTAAGAAATTTGAGGTTGGAGATGGAGGGAAGGAGTTTCACGAACACCGCGGAATAGGTTTCGAACATGCGTGGCAGCCCTCTCTCGCTTGCGGCGTTGATTAAATTTCCAGGCTCATATTATTTTTATCATTCATGAACATACAACTCAGACACAGGAGAGATCAGTTATACGGCATTTTTGGTAATCATTGCCTGGAGATCTGCGTCGGGGAAAGTTTCCCTTGTGCACTAAATCATCACCGCGCGCACAGAGGGATCACCTACACCCATTCGTCGAGACGCGCACGCGTGAAGCCGAAAACAAAAATAAACAATACACAACGAGACTTTACCCCCCAAGTTCGTCGGGATCAGAGACGTGAAGCAAATGAATCAAATCACCCGGGCGGTAGATGTTATCGACGACCCACTCCGTGACTTTCGTGCTCTCCTTGATGCCTTTATCCTGTGACGAGATTTCAGAGAGGAGGAGATTGGAAACACCCCCAAGAGAGAAACACAGAAAAACGTATCTAAAACACAACGCACCAAAGCAACCACCAAGTGCCTGTTGAACGCACATCCTCGCGCGTTTTCCGGATAGAAGCGGTTAAACGCCAACACGCCGTGCATGTACTCCGGCGCGTTTGCCGAGTCTAAGCTTGGGTTTTTCGGCACGACGTTGCTCTTCACTTCTCCACCGATCCACTCGTCGTCCGCCTCCTTGCCGCCTTCTTTTGCCGTTGCTTTCGTTTTTGCGCGCACGCGTATTTTTTGTTGCGATTTCCCCGCCGCGCGTCTTCTCAACGCGGCAAAATTATGTGGCGAGGTCCCGGGACGGAATAGGACGTGTCTCGCGGTGGATATCATGAAGCGTTCGCGTGTGATGAGATGAACGAGAGCTGCGCGCGCAAAAAAATGAAGTGGGTATTCGTATCTCGCGTATTTTTGTATCTATTCTCAAAGTTTACTACACCTCTAAACAGTTTTGTCACGCGTTTCCTCCCCCTAATAAGTTGGCGAAGAATCGAACGCCTTGCAAAGAGAACACGACGTCGTCTCGTTGGACCAACATGCTGACACGTCTCGCGTACTCTTCGGAACCGCCTTTAATGCGGAGTAATTGCGCGTCCGCGAGTCGGTCGCACGCGGTGCTAAAATCGGATGGAACCATCTCGCGTATTCTCGCCTCTTTGCACGCGGACGTGTAACTCGCGAGGAGTTCGCGCAAAGTGATTTCTTTCGCGGTTTTGTTGAAGTCGGTGCGAGTGCCAAACACGCGAACGCACGAGCACAAGATCATCTGTTGTTGTTGCGGTAACGCTCGGATGGTTTCTACGACTGGGTTTTGGAAGATTTTTGAGATGGCTCTGGCCATGTGTGAAACTTTGATTTTGTCGATAGGTGGGAGCGTGGCAAGGGCAGGGCCTTCGATGACCTCGCCATCTAGAACGACGCAGTTTTCGCGCTCGATGGACTCGTGACGGTGTCTAGCTTCATCGACGCAGAGTTGTAACGCTTCGTTGCAGACGCGCAAAGCTTTGCGCATGTCACCGGTTTGCGCCGATACTTTTCGAGCGCAAAGTTCCAAGGCGTTCAACTCAAACGCGTCGTATTTTTGCACGCGTTCGCAGAGGAGTCGTTTGAGTTGGACACAAGTATAAGCGGTGAATCGAATCAGAGAGGGTTCGCACCCACGCGCGCGAAGTCTCGGTAACGCTTTGTCAGTCAAGTTCATGGCGTTGGATACGCCGACGAGGATGCATCTCGAGTTCGGGAGCGATGGAAGAGCAAAGAGCTCGTATAGAATAGCAGCGTCGCGGTACTCGAGTTGATCTATTTCGTCGAGAAGAACGATAACCATTGACGAGTGATGCTCAGCTTTATGAGGAACAACGGCGTTCATCATAGCGAGGCGGTGGTCGATGCCGTTGTTGCTATTCGTCATCATTTTGTTGTCCTCATCATTCTCGTCGTTGTCGCACATGTACCGTTCGGATTCACCGCTAACTTTACCTCCACTCATAAATCGACGCAATGCCGCTATTTCCGCACACACCTCATACATGTCCGAACATTCAGCTTGACCTCGGGCTTGGTCCTCCTCCGTGGGCACGATGTCCAATTGCTCGCAAATGCGCTTAAACACAGACGTCGGTTTTCCTTGGATGGCCATGCAATTAATAGAACAGACTTTTGGTGGGCGAGATTTAGCGACGCCACTTGCCGAAGAGGACCATTTCTTAACTGTTTTTTCAACCGCCCCGAGCGTTAATGATTTCCCAGTACCGGGCAAGCCGCCGACGTAAATCGAACCCGATCGATGGTCTCTTAAACATCCTTCCACGATAGTCGTAATTTGACGCAGCTCGTCATCTCTTTGCGAGATGAACACTTTAGCATCTTCGTTCTGTAACGACAACGCGCGGTAAACTTCGTTTACAGTTGTTTGATCGAGCGGATCAAACGATTTCGAGACGCCGACGACCAACGCTTGACTATTTTTCTGTTGCAAACGCGAACCAGTTACGTGTTGCATGATAAAGGACGACGTTGGATCTTGATTTTGTTGTTGATGGCTATTTTCTATTGGATATTGTTGAAGTTCTTGGTGCATCATAGTCGTCGTCAGCGGCGTCGTTGTCATCGTCATTGGATACGGAATGGGCGAAGCGTCTCTGGCGTATGGAGACCTATCATCACCAGATGAACCGTATGTCGTGTTCCCGAGATACTTTGGAACCGCACTCATCGCGTTGGCGAACTTTGCATCCGCAGTCTCGAACACCAACGATCTTTGTAACTTCAACTCGCCGCTCGCTGTTCTATTCAAAACAGTATCGTGTTTACCACCACTAGCGTTCCTATCCCCTCCTCTCTCTCGCGCTAACATTCTCCTCAGCTCGAACACGTCTGCATATTTCGGCTCAAAACCAGTCAATTGAAAGTACTGGCTCATCATTTGTTCTTCGCTCAACCCTTCTAAGTTGTCGTTATTTTCGCTGTTCCTCGACTTTGTCGCCGTCGTCGCTTGCGTCCTCGGCGCTTCCAACAACCCAGTCACGAAGGAGTTCAATTCGCAAAACTGCTCCGAGTCTTGCGATTGTTGCAACACTTGCGGAGACAAATCGTCGTCCAGTTCATCGTCATCTTCCATCCCCGTAATGTTCATTGGCGCTGGAAATTGCTGGAATTGAAGTTTTTGATGATCGCGGTGATGATTAGTATTGTCCGTTGTTTCGTCTCCTCCTCCTCCTCTCTTTTTTTGCTTCTTTTGCTCCTGATTTTTGAAATTTGAACCGTCATCGCCCCGAGCGTTCGTCGCGTTCCCCAGCGCTTTCTTCTTTCTCTTTTTCTCCGTTCTCTTTTTCTCGGACCCATCGTCCATCTTTGCGTTTTCTTTAGACGCCACTCGACGTCCTCTCCCGTTCTTCATCATCATCCCGTTGCCTAAAAACCGCATCACTTCCGTTTTGGATCTCAATTTTCGTCCATCTGGCGAGAAGTAGTACTTATCGGTGCCACCTTTGGTCGCTCCGGATTTTCGCGTTTCGATGGCGACTCGCCATCCCGGCGCGAGCTGGAAACCTTCCCGCTCTAAGTCTTTCCGAAGCTTTTGGAGGACTTTGGTCTCGGTCGCGTTCATTCTTCTTCTTCTTCTTACCACGGTGGGGTTTTCTCTGAGGAGAGGGAGAGATAACTGTCGTTTGGATTTTGAATTTTTTCAAATTTTGCGTGTCGACTGTGAAAGACCTCAGAACACAGACAGAGTGATTGAGAGTGGGAGAAAAAAACGTAGGAGTAGTAGTAGTTAAAAAAAGTTTCGCGTGACAATAATAACAACAACAACACTCGAACTCGAACGCGACGAGGTGAAGTCATCGCTTTTTATTAAACTCGACTCATTCCGCGCTCCATTTCTTAAAGAAATCGTTGCCTTTATCATCCACGACGACAAACGCGGGGAAATCGACGACGTCGATCTTCCAAACCGCTTCCATCCCCAACTCCGGGAACTCTTGGACTTGCACTTTCTTGATGTTGGTTTCGGCTAAAATAGCAGCAGGACCACCAACGGAGCCTAAGTAGAAGCCGCCGTTTTCTTTGCACGCTCGTGTGACTTTGTTGGAGCGATTACCTTTGGCGAGCATGATCATAGAGCCGCCAGCCTTTTGGAACGCGTCGACGTAGGCGTCCATGCGACCGGCGGTGGTTGGACCGAAACTCCCGCTGGCTTTGCCTTCTGGAGTTTTTGCTGGACCAGCATAATACACCGGGTGGTCTTTCATGTATTGTGGTAAAGGCTCGCCGCTGTTTAATCGCTCTTGGAGTTTAGCGTGGGCAATATCGCGGGCGACGATTAATGAGCCACTCAAAGAAAGACGCGTGGCGACTGGACATTTGGATAAAGTTTTCAAGATATCCGCCATGGGTTGGTTTAAATCGATTTTCACGACATCATCTGCGTTGCTGTCAACGTCGCTTTCACTTCCAAACTTTATTTCCGGTAAGTATTGCGCAGGGTCGTCTTCCAGTTGTTCGATGAATACGCCGTCTTTGGTAATCTTCCCATGCGCCTGTCGATCCGCAGAACACGAAACGCCCAAACCAACTGGACACGACGCACCGTGTCTGGGTAATCGAATCACGCGGACGTCGTGGCAAAAGTATTTCCCGCCAAACTGCGCGCCAATGCCCATTTCTCTCGTGATTTGTAAAATTTGTTGTTCTAACTCGACGTCGCGGAAGGCTCGACCATACGCGTTCCCGGTGGTCGGCAACGTGTCGTAATACCTCGCCGAAGCCATTTTCACGGTTTTCAAATTCTGCTCCGCCGACAAACCACCAACGACTAATGCTAAATGGTACGGTGGACACGCAGACGTTCCTAAAAGTTTAATCTTTTCTTCCAAGAAAGATTTCATGCGCGTTGGATTCAAAAGCGCTTTCGTCTCTTGGAACAAAAATGTCTTGTTTGCAGACCCACCTCCTTTTGCCATAAAATGGAAATGGTATTCGGGCACTTTTTCTTCACCGTCGTTTCCGTTACTGCTACTGCTATTACTAAAACCACTACTATTCGTCGCATACAAATCAATTTGCGCGGGCAAATTTGACCCGGTATTCTTCTCCTCGTACATCGTCGTCGCCGCCACTTGACTGTACCTCAAATTCCTCCTCACGTACGCATCGTACACCCCTTTCGATAGACTCGCTTCGTCGTTGCCATCGGTTAACACCCCCATATCTCTATACCCGGCGACAATAGCGGTCCCGGTATCTTGACACCCCGGCAACACTTTCCCGGCTGCCACGCACGCGTTCTTCAACAATTCCAACGCGACAAACTTATCGTTTTTGGACGCTTCACTGTCGTCCAGAATGTTTCGCAACTGTTGCAAATGCCCTGGTCTTAGTAAATGCGCGATGTCAATCATCGCCGTTTCTGAGAGTACCCGCAACGCTTCCGGTTCTATTTTCAGAAACGTCTTCTTCTCTGGTCCATACTTCACGACCGACACGAAATCGGACGTGATGCGTTTCCACGGCGTTTCGCGAGGTTTCTCGTACTCGAACAATTTCTGGTACCGGAAGAACGCTCCGTTGTTGTTCTTCGCATTCGCGCCCTCGTCGCTTTCTTTCGACGACGAGGAGGACGACGACACCAACGCGCGTGTTCTCGGCGACAAAACCGTTGGCGACGATGATGATGATGATGATGATGATGATGATGTCGATTTCAACACCTCTTCTTTCCGCGATGCCAAAAAAACACAATCATTTCCACGGCGGTCTTGCGCCAGTGAAAACAGGGCCCTTCTTCTCGACGACGCGAGTCGCGCCCACATCGTCGTCGTCCGTCGCGCAAACGACACGAAGAGCGCAAGAATACATAAATGCCGACCTTTTTTTTTTCTCCTTTTTTTCTCCCAACGTTGAAACCCTAAATAATATAAAACCCTAAATATCACTTTTTGAAAGAAAATTTGGGGGAAGGTCAACCCCCTTTCCTTCAAAAAAATAACAACCGCTCTTTACAAAAGTGACTTCGAGAGACGCATTACAATCGAACGAAAAACAACATCA
>MDSZ01192644.1_pt1 | contig 22059 bp, 24 predicted proteins | sample 811201 | NCBI WGS metagenome assembly MDSZ01 (sample SAMN05326647, study PRJNA326480) | marine metagenome | isolation source: seawater | place: Indian Ocean: North | collected 2010 | reverse complement strand
GGCGCAAGACTTGGTATGACTCATGTTATTGGTCTTGGAACAGCTTGTGGAATTCATATTCTAGAAAAAGTATAAATTAGTGATTATTGGCGTAACAGGAGATACGCATAATAATCTCAAGAACATAGATCAGATCTGTACAATTTTTAATGAAAATTGTACAGATCTAGTTTTACATACTGGTGATATTTCTCTTCCTAAATCTTTACTTTGTTTTAAGGAATTAAATTGTCCATTGATGGTTGTTTTGGGGAATAATGATGTTGAAGAAAAAAAAGATTTAGAACTAGCATCTAAACAATTTGAATGTGAAATTTTTAACGAACCACATTCAATTGAAATTGAAAACGTAAAAATATCTTTATTACACCATCCAGACTTGATAGATAATGAAATGATCTCAAATAATGATCTTATTCTCCATGGACATACCCACAGATACAAATTAGAAAAAATTGAAGACTGTATCATTTTCAATCCAGGAGAGTGTGCAGGATTTATGAAGGGTAAAAATCAAGTTGGAATCGTCGATTTAAAGTTATTAAAACCAAAAATTATTAATTTTTAGAGTTAGAAATCCAGTAAATAATTGAGGCAGTTAAAGAAAATAAGAATAAAGCGAACCATGGTCTCAACAGCCTCGTTATTCCATTATCATCGACTATTGAGGCTTCTAATAAAAGTATAGAAAAAATAGGAGCGATTTCGCCAGATCCAGGGGATATAAACCAGATTCCCATGAATAAGCTAAAGAAAATATTGAAAATGATTATTTTAAGCAAAGTATTTTTGAATAATCTTGAAATTAAATAGACCAATAAAGCTGATAAAACTAAGTAAATAATCCAAAACATTTACTTAAAGTTTAAAATAAATTTCTCAACATAATGTGAATTTCCTAATATTCTTAATAGTTTCTTTTTATGATCTGAAATATTTTTACAATCGTTTTTTGCTAAAAAAGGAATATGTTTTTCTTTAAAAATATAATTTGGAGGTACATTTTCGATCTCTGCTAATTTTTCTCTCCAAATAAAAATTTCTTTTTCTTTTTTATTATATTTTTTTTCCTTTTTCTTTAGTCTTGAATTTAATAATTTTTCTTTACCTAACGAAGATTCGAAATCTGACAGCTCAAAAACTTTTTTTAGTTGAGCATCAGAGAGGTACTTTTTCTGCTTACTGAAAATTTTTAATAAGAAATCGACATCCTCTGCAGCATATTTTATTTGACTTTCGGATAAAGGTCTTCTCAACCAATTTGAATTAGTCTCGCTTTTACTTAAAGAAATTTTTAAATATTTTTCAACTATAAATCCATAATTCTGAATTTCTCCTTTTGAAATCATTTTTTCGGCTTGCTGTATGTCATAAACATTTTGAACATTTACATTCAAACATTTTGATAAAACAGTCGAGTCGCTCCTCACTGAGTGAAATACTTTTAAAATACTTTTATTCTCTAAAATCAATTTGAATTCCTTGGGAATGTTAAAAGTTACGCAATCCAAAATAAATATTTTGTCAGATGTACTTATCTGTATAAGACAGATTTTAGGAAAATAAGTAGTTCTCCAATCAAACTCAGTATCAATTCCTATCTGAGTTTCAGATCTTAAAGATTTGACAAAGTACTTCCAATCTTCTAAAGAATCAATGAAATATATATTTTTTTTCTTTCTTTTGAAGTCAAAAAAATTAAAAAAAAATTTAAACATTTCTCTTTAAATATTTTTTAAAAGCATCTCCAATTTCAGGATCTGTTTTCGTATATTCTAAGTTTGCAATTGAATAGCCCAATCTATTTCCACAGTCATGAACCTTTCCTTCAGCTTTGAAAGCTAGAACTTGTGATTGATTTTTTATGTACATATCTATTGCATCTGATAATTGAATTTCATTGTTTTTATCTGGTCTCACTTTTTCTAAGTAAATCATCAAATCAGAGGAGAAAATGTATCTACCAACTGCATAATAATTCGATGGAGCTTTTTTTAAAGATGGTTTTTCAATTATTGATTCAACTTTTCCCAGTACCTCGAGATTTTTTACTTTTTTAATTTTACCTATTCCATATTTCGAAATATCTTTTTTTGGTGCAATAGAAAATAATATTGATGAAATATTATTGATATCAAAATTATTTTTCATCAAAGCAAGATTATTTGTTGGATCTGAATCTTGTAAGAGCATATCTGGCAATAAAACTGCAAAAGGCTCTTTTCCTATTATTTTTTTTGCAACTAGAACGGCATGGCCCAGTCCTTTTGCATTACCTTGACGAATACTTTCTATTGAAACTCCTAATTTAGAAATATTTTTTATTTCTTTAAGCAAGGCTCTTTTGATTCTTTTATCAAGAGTTGCTTCAAGTTCAAAACTAGTATCGAAATGATCTTCTATAGATGACTTGCTTGAGTGGGTTACAAGAACAATTTCTTCAAAACCTGCATCTCTTATTTCTTCTACAACGTGCTGAATTATTGGCTTCCCGGCTATTGGAAGCATTTCCTTGGGTATAGCTTTTGTAGCTGGCAGCATTCTAGTTCCCAGTCCGGCAACGGGGATAATGATTTTCTTTAATTTTTCCATGAAATATTTATGAAATTATTTATTCAAAGAATTAGGAAGTATATCTGCTTTTTAAAAGAAATTATTTTTAATCAAATAATTCTAAATATTTTGTTCTAATTACTTTCCAAGAATAATTTTTTTTTGCAACTTTTAATAAGTTATTGTCTACCTCAAGATTATTAATTTTATTTAAAACTTTAAGTAAATCTTCTTTATTTTTAAAAAAATACCCATGATTTTCCATAGTCATTTGATTATAAATACAATCAAATGCAACTATTGGCTTTGAAAAATACATCATCTCTACTAAAGATGGATTTGTTCCTCCAGCAGAATGTCCATGGATGTAAACATCGCAGGTATTTCTCAAAGAGAATAATATCTTTGGATCATATATAGGATCTTTTAATTCAATATTCTTAAAGGCTTTAAATTTCTTTTTTAAATCGGCACCATATTTTGATGCATCCCAATTACCTATAAAAATGAGAGAAGTTTTTAATTCAGAAAATGCTTCTAAAATCATATGAACATTATTTTCAGGTTCAATACGACATAGTGCTAGTGCAAAAGAATATTTTTTTTTTGTGTGATTAGAAACAAAATGATTATTTTTTTCTGAGATCGCATGATCTCCTCCATATGGAATTACAAACGATTTTTTTCCATAAACTTTTTCTACGTATTCTGAAATTGCTTTATTATCAGTTACAACTTTTGAAGAAAATTTGACCGCAAGATATTCAGAAAATCTTAAGTACAACTTTTTAAATTTATTCCACTTATCTCTTTTCCACTCTATGCCGTCTATATTTGTAACTAGATGCAGAGATGGGAAAAAGAATCTTAAAAAAGGAAAAATAATTGCACCTGAAACACCAAAAATTAAGAGATTTTTTTGCCCTTTTATAATTGCATGAATTATTGAATATATATCATAGAGGATACTTGAAAAACCATTAGCCTTTAAAGGGACATATTCTAAAGATGCTCCATTAAAATTTTCTATCTTAAAAACGTAATGCCTACTAGAACAATAAACCGTAAATTTAGCTCCGGGATATTTAATAATGTTTTCAACAGCCGTTTCAAACCCACCATAAGAAGCGGGAATTCCAACAGTCCCAATTATTGCGATTTTTAACACTATTTTTCTTTCTTCTGTGTCCCAGAGCCAAAAATCATTGTCTTAAATTTTATAAGCATAGGCATGTGCTTACCAAGAGTTCTCTTAAAAAAACTTGCTTTTCTTGGAAACCAAAGTGTAGTTCTCACTTTTCCTTTCTTTTTCATTTTTGTATATCCATAAGCTGCGATTGAATTTCTAAATGTACCTTCAGGAAAATTAATAGAATCGTAACCATGCAAAGTGAAATCTCTTGTAAACATAATTACTGCGCGATTAAAAATTGGTTCTATTAAGGCCATACTCAAAGACTTATCACTTAAATTTTGCAATTTGAGATGACCTCCATATTCTTGTTTCCAATCTTTGTTGAGATATAGAAGAATATTTACATTTCTGAACCAAGAAGGCTCTATAGGATGATAATTAAAGTCCACATGCATATCTAAAAAACTGTTCTGTGCACCTTGATGTAAACCACCTCCATGAAAAGAATCATCAATAAATATGTTTTGCCCAGTTAGCTTCGAAATCCATGATGAAAATCTTTGAGATAACAAATCTGCTTTCAAAGACTTAAATTCTGGACTTATTAGGTCAAAATTCGATTTTTCAAACTTATTTTTAGCAAAAATATAGTCTCTACTTTTTTCTGACTTAAGTTTTTGTGGGGAACAAATTTGATCAACACCATTACTTAGAGCAGTTTCATCGCAAAAATTATCTAAGACAATGTGTTCAAAGGGTAAATTATTTTTAAATTTATCTTTTAAACTTTCTAAGTTTTTTTCTAAAAAATCGAAATTAATCATATCGTTTAAGAAATTCAAAAAAATTATTTAAATAGTGAGTAAAAATCTACTCTTTCAAAAATTTCTAGAGATCCTCCGATGGTAGCATTTTTTAGTACTCTTCCTTCAGCTTCATAAACTTTTTTAAAATGTGAATATGTTTTTTCAACCCTATCTAAATGAGGATCATGCCATTTTTTGCCCTTTCCGAAGTACTCTGGATGAAAATGATTTGGATCATCCTCCGTAGATTCTATTGTTTCTCCCTTTATTATAGAACTATTTGGAATTGTATACTTATGATCCATTCCTATGAGGTAAACTTCTTGAAATCCTAAATGATACGCTAATTGAAGATTAATCATAGTTACACTTTGTCCGCAAAATACTCTTTTAGATGCGTCTAAACTAAATCTTGGCTTACAGTAAAAATCACTAGTTTCGTTATAGTAACCCTCATTCATGTTAAAAAAGATATTATTATTTTCCTTTATAAAAAATTTTTTGAATTTAGTAGGAAAAAACTTGTATTCAGTTTTGTATGCATTAATTCTCTCTCTGTTATCTCTCATCACATGTGTATCTTCAACAACGTAAAAAGTTGGCTTAAATCCAGACTCTTCTGTTTTATAAAAGATTCCATTTACCCCAAATGAATATTCTTCTTTTAAGAAATTTAAGTCTATTTTATTTAATGAAGGACCGTTGCCGATGATAAAACATCTTTTTCCTTCGAATTTATTTTTAAGCTTTTGCAGGTCTAATTTGGAGCTTGAAAAAGGATACCTTTCATCTATGAATTTTTTTCCTAAAGAACTTAGAGATAATAATTTTTTAATTAATTTTTTTAACTTCAACTGTTTATCCTTTGTCTTAAAGATCTAAAAATAGATTCTGGCCAAAATATTGCAGCAAGAAGAAAATAAACAAAACGTAACATGGAAGTTTTAAATAGAAAATTTCTGTAGAATTTTTGATTATAAAACCTTCTGTAGGAATTAATATGAGAAAATTTTATATCCCAGATTTCTTCTCTGAGTAAAAATGTTTTTTTAATAGTTTCGTATGGAATGGAATTTGTGATGCTCGAACCATGAATTCTCACCGCAGTTAAAACCTCAGGAGAATTACATAAGATATGATTTGCCTTTTTAATCCTGGAAAATAAGTCGTAATCTTCAGCCGGTACATTTCCGGGAATATATTTAAATTTTTTAATTAGATCGCTCTTAAAAATTGTGCTTCCATGTATTAAAGGCACGCATCCAGATAGTAAATTGCCTAAAATCTCTTTCTCGACTAAAGGAACAGAAGAAGACCATAATTTTTCATTTTTTTCTGACAAAAAATAATCAATATTACTTCCTAATATTGCACATTCAGGATGATTCTTCATAAATTCATACTGAAAACTAATTCTATTTGGCTTTAAGATATCATCAGGATCAACTCGCAGAGTATAATCGTAATTTACGAGCTCTAAAGCCATATTGAGAGCAGTTCCAAAACCTTTGTTTTTTTCAAAGAAAACTGCATTAAACTCTACTCCTTTTTTTTTGAAAACACTTGAATATTTTTTAATTATATTTGGTGAATTATCTACTGATCCATCATCAGTTATGCAAATTTGAGATGGTAAACAATCACTGTCTAAGATAGATTCAAAAAAATCAAATAAAAAAAGCTCATTATTATAATTAGCGCTCAAGATGCTCACAGGAAGTATTTTTTTCATTGTTGATTAAGACATTTTGTAAAGTCTCTCTCCTACTCCAATCTGAAAAGCTAACAATAAATATACTAAACGATCAAAGCGCATTACATCATCGATGTTAAAAAAGAAAAGACAATATAAAAAAATTAAAATCGGCGTTATTGATAGAAAGGTTGGTGAATTATCTTTAAGATGAGCTATAGACTTAGCAAAGCTGAATAGTACGATAGCTATAAATAAAGAGCATGCAATAATTCCATTTCTATTAGCTATAGTTAGGAATGTATTGTGATAATTTTGTAAATCAGTGTCTGCAGTATAAATAAGAACATTCCCAAAAGGCTTCGCAATAAGATGCTCAATTCCCAATAGAAAATAGCTTATTCTTGAAAGATCTGTCACTGCAGCAGTTAATAACCTGTAATTACCTGCATTGCCCTGTTCCTTTAAAATTTCCCAAAAAACAGGAGCATAAATAGTTAGTAGAGCTACTATAGAAAAAAACAATAAAAAAGGAATTTTAAAACTTTTATATCTATGAATCCTTAAGCAAGCCCATATAGATAAAAAAACTATCACGGAAAATAAAACAGGTCCTCTAGATTCACTCAAAAATGATAAAGTCAAAAAAACTAGAACAACTAAATACCAACTTCTTTGTTTTAACAATAATGCTCGTATTATTGAATATAATAGGCAATAGGAAGTATAAAAATTTAGATGAGTAATACCAAATTGAAAATCATATTCTCTTCCAAAAAAAAGAAATTCTCTTGCTTGATAGTATCTTCTTTCATCGATTAGTGAATTATCTCCTCTAATTAAAATTACTAAATAGTAATAGAAAGCAACAAATGCACAACAATAAAATATGAGAGTTAAAATTTTAAAATACTTTTCTGAAGAGGAATTTTTAGTACCAATTAGATAGAAAACCATAAATAAAGCTACTAGAGCTATAAAACGAAATGTTTCTGTTAAAGAAAAAAAGTTTGAGATCGATGGTATAGAAAGCAAGCAAAAAAGAATTACCAAAGAGTTTAATTTATTAAGTTTTACATTATAAAAATATATAAGAAACACAGGAAGGAATAACAAAGTTGCAATTACTAAGGGAGTTGGAGAATAAAAAAGAATGCTACAACCAAATAGAAAAATTGCTAAATAAGAGCTGTTTAACTTGAAATAGTTGTATTTATTCATTTATAAAAGAAAATTTTTAGACTAATTATAAAAGAAATTACTTATCAGCGAAGTCATTAAATAATTTATATCTTTTAAAAAAAATAAAAATTAATCTGAATATTAAAACTATAAACTCAGTGAGCATAAGCATGATTGCTACAGATAAACTAGTCAAGGATTGGTTTAAAACAAGAAAAATCATAAGAATAAAACAAAAAAGAAATCCAAAACTTACAGAATTATTTGTTATATATCCAAAGCCTTTATTAGTAAGAAATGGATGACCCAACAAAGAACTCAAAGATTGAATAACGAAAGATACGCATAAAACCCTTAGAATCAGAGCTGCTTGAAAATATTCCTTTCCAAAAAGTAAAACAATCAATAAATCCGAAAAAATAAAAATAAAAAATGAGATCATTGAGGAAAACATTAAAACTAAAATTATTGCTCTTCTAAATTTAGTCACATTGTCAGAAATACGATGTGCAAAAATTGAATCCATTATCGGAGCATTGATAGATTGTAAGGCTGTATATATTCTTTCGGATAAAGAAAAAAACACAAAATTCACTGGATTTAATATCCCTAAGAGAATTGGAGGAACATAGTTATATCCAGCTGACGATACTCTTCCCAGGCAGTAGTGAAGAGATTCCTTAACAATTTTTTTAAATGAGAAAAAGCTTGATTTTAAGATTTTGAAATTGTTCGAAAAATAATAAATCATTCCCACAGCAAGCCCTAAAAAATCACTTAAAGCAAAAATCATGAGAAAGTTAAATCCTGATAAGTTATCTAGAAAAAAAAGATACGCAATTGCACTGAAACAAATTAATTTCGACAATAAAGCCATATAAAATTGATATTTAAGCTGTCTTACTGCCTGAAAAAGCCAAATTGGACTTAACGCACGGAAAAGTCCTGAAATAAGACAGATCAATAAAAAGCTTCTGTTAATTGAACTAAATTCAAAAAGATTTAGAAAAAAATAAATAATTGCTAACAAAGAAAGCCAAATGAAAAGTCTCAAAAGGTTAACTTGAGAAAATATTAAGGAAATTTCATTTGTCGAGTCTTTAATGCCTTTAGTTTGAATGAGAAATGAAATTCTATTTATATTTGGTAAATGAGATCCAAATTCATAAACTATAAATGCAAATCTATCTATGGTAAGAGCAAGCATTACTTGCGTAAAGATAATTTGAGTTTCACTTCTAGCTAAAAGCGGTAATAAAATTAATGGTAAAAATGAAAGTGCTTTTACAAGAACTAAATAAATTGTGCTTTCACTAAAGCTTTCTAGCCCTTTCTTATTCATTCTATAAATTGAAAAGGTTTCTAATAAAAGAGAATCTTGGCCTTTTTATTTTCCAATCTTTTTGAAATTTAATAGGTGCAATTTCTACAGGAATATTAGTATCGTCTTGAAATTTTTGATAAAAATATCCATTTTTTCTAGTGGAACTTGAAAATGTACTTAGGTTTTCTTTAAAGTAATTAAGTTTAACTTTAAAAAATCTAGGATTAGATATATTTATAGCATCACAAGCACTGTAAAACTCTAAGAAAGAATTATCATTAGAATTTCCCAAAACATAAAATTTTTCTAAATCAAATTTAAATAAAAAATTTAAAATCTTTTCATTTAAAAATTTTATATCTGGCCTTGAAGTAATAATAACTTCTGCCCAATTTTGGTCCAAAGCCATATTTGTACAAATATTCTGTGAGTAATTTATTAAACAATACACTTTTTCTCTGATACTTAAATTCTCCAGATTAAGTTTTTTTATAATTTCGGATTGGTCTTCACATAGAAGTTCAAGGCTACTTAACTTATTGTTGAGAAAGGAAAAATCGTTTTTATTAATTTTTTTTGGTTTTTTATCAAATTTATGCCAACTTGATTCAAGAGGGGAAATATCTTGCCAAGTATGCATAAAAAATCTTACTTCATGATCTTTTTGAAATTTTTTATAAAAAGGTATGCAATCTTTAAAAGTTCTCAAATGACCAGAAAAACAAATAGATATTTTCATTTTGATTCAAAGGTTTCTTTTTCTAATCTTAAAAATAAATCATTGAAATCTGAAAAAATTGAATAATCTTCTTTAACTAACAATCTTCCGGTATTTTTTTTTATAAAAATTTTTGATTTTAGTGCTTTTCCAGCCTCAAGATCAGTAAATAGATCGTCTCCTATAAACCATGATTTATCCTGTCTCTTGTCATAGGATGTTACAGAGGTTAAGTATTCAATAAAAATATTCGATGGTTTTTCGCTTCCTGCATCTTCACTAGTAACAACAAAATCAATAAATTCGTTTATATCTAAGCTGACTAATTTTCTTAACTGTATGTCAGTATTTAAATTTGTGACTACAGTCGTTAAGATGTTCAAATCTTTAGCCCTTGTTAGAAACTTCTTTACCGCTGGAAAAATAGACATGTTTTTCATAAAAGAAGTCCAGAAAATGTTATTTAGAATAATAGATTCTTTAATATTTGTTTGATTGAAAATAAGTTCTTGAGTTCTTTTGAAATATAAAAGCCTGGAATGTGAACTCGCCGTGTTTTTTTGTTGAGATTTGACATCTTTCTGAGCTTTCGAGAAATATTCATTTAGTTCTTCAAAAGAAATTCCTGTATTTGCGGACATGTAATCAAGTGAGATTTTTACTGCTCTAGAATTAGCAAGATTATAATCGTATAAAGTATTATCAAGATCAATGAAGATATGACTAATCATGTGTTATTTATTTTTTTATTCTGAAATAATATTAATTGAAGAGTTGCGAAAGAAAGAATATCCATTCTTTCATTTTTCAAATTACTAGAATCAAAAACATTTATAAAAAAATCATATGGTCCATTTTTTATTTCATAAAGTCTTATCTCCTGTAAAGAGGGAATTTGACAGGCATTGTTAATTTCTAAAGAGGTTTCATTTGGCATAGAAATTTTATTGACGTTATCTGGAGAATGAAACACCAATATATCAAAAATTTTTTTCAATAATTTTTCGTTTTTAGTCTTTATCTGCCAAATTAAAGAATTGGATATTTTGACATACATCTTATCCAGATTATTAATCATAAAAGAATTGTCGTCTTCAGATTTTTTTAAAAAATAAGTTATATCTTCATTTTTAGTTGTTGAAAGATGAAATGTCAAATTAGCCATTTCTTCTTGTGTGTGAATAAAACGTCGAGCATCTTCTCTTCTAGATTCAAATTGTTCTAATGATTCTCTAAAAGTTTTATTTCTTTCATGAATATCTCTTTTAAGTTTAAAAAATTTATTTAGTTGAGATTCCATTGAAAGATGAAGCCTGAAAGCAGAATTTTCTTGAATGTATTGAGAATGAAGACCAGAAATAACTAAATTAAATCTTGGATTAATTTTAAATTGAGATGAAAATTTTCCCGAAGAGTGATCATAGTGTCTATGGAGTATGGTTTCTCCATGAAGAAGTCTTGAAATTTTTTTTTGAAGTAAATCTACACTGTTAGCTGCAGGGTTTAAATGAGTCAAAAAGCTCCATGCATTTGAATTTCTCTCATATTTATGGAAATCATCTCCACTCAAATGGTTTGATGAATCTTTTCCGATATAATCAAGAAGCTTATTTACATAAGTATCTTTTCCAGATCCAGAATCACCCGAAACTAAAAAAACAGAGTAAGGATAGAAACTAAAAAGATTCAAATGTATTCTTCTGTAGCCTATTGCAATGAGAACTAAACAAACTAAAAGATTATTTTGTTTTATAAAAGCATTCAAAAATGAAACATCAGCTAAATTTGCGATTAAATAAATCGTTAATCCTGCACTGAGAATTAAAAATTCATAACTAATTCTTAAAAGATTCTCCTTACTTGAAAAAATATAAAATAATAGTATCAGAGGAACCAAAATGATTTTTTCGGGATTTAAAACAACACTTACTGATGAAATGCAATATAAAATAAAATTCAAATTTTTAAAATCTAAATGCCTGGTAATTCTAGAGAGAATCACCAAACTAAATAATATCAACCTATAAAAAATCTTTTCTGTTTCAGTCACAGTATCTAAAAAATAAAATCCAGCTTCCCAAGAAATAAAAATTAATAAAATAAAAGCCATTCTTGATTTAATTGAATTCAAATAGCCCAGTAGAAGGAAAAAGCTTGCTGTTGAAATTAACACAAAAGTTTGAAAGGAAATAAATGCAGTTAAACTTAGAAAAATAAGAATAGGAAGATAACTCATTCTTATTGCTAAAATATATATAGCCAGGAGAAATATAGGACCAATTAAAGAAGCTGGCATATGAAAACCTGCAACAAGAAATACAGGATTCAACCAAAATAACCTACTAACTTCATACTTATAAGACGGAAGAAAAGCTGAGGCAAAGCAAAGTTGAATAAACTCCAGTAAAAATGCAACAAAGAAAAATTTAAGATTAATCTCAAAAAAGTATATGACAGTTAAGTATGTACAGACTCTAAAAAAAGCCCCTATGAGAAAATTCTTTTCTCGTAAAATGAGAGCAAAAAAATAATATAATCTCTGTATCAAATTTTTTAAATTTATTGCCACATTAATTTCCTAGAACTTCGTACAAATTGCATCTGCTTTTAATTCCTTACAGGCATTTAAAATATGAATTCTTTCTTTCTCATTATTCCTTCCCTGAAGCTCAGGGGAAACAAAGCACAATTTGTAACCCATTTCTTTGATTTTTTTTAAAACTTCTAAGTCATGTGAATATTTATAAAAGCTATCAATCCAAACCCACTCACATTTGCCAGCCATATTTTCTAAAAAAGGTGTGGTCTCATATTCAGAAAATCTTAAAGCGATTTTATTACATCCTTTTGTTATGGTTTTTAGGATAGTAGGGAAAGGTTGATCTAAAAAAAAATAATCGTTTATATTAAAATTTTCTAAATACTTAATTATTTTTTCCTCTAGACCATCTTCTTTGGTATTTAAAATAATAAAATTATGTTCAAAATTTTTAAGCCAATCTTCAAAAAAAGTGCCTTTTTGAAATGGGTCGTGATTTAAAATAATATCATCGCCTGAAGAGCGAATATCAATTTCAACTCCCATATTTTTAGGTGTTCTAATTAATGAATCAATATCATTTACTCTGTGGCGAATAGTAAGCATTTCTTTAGAACTTCAAAAGAGAATCATTGTAATAGAAGTTTGTAAGATATTCTTCTGGAGTTCCTAAACAATTCATTGTTTCAGCGTCAATTTTGAAAACAGGAACTTTGTCGCTTATAAGATGTGGCAAAACATCATCTAAATAAGGCTCCCTATCGTTATTTTTTTTAGATAAAACTATTTTTATATATTTCTGAGCAATTTTCACAGAAGAAAACATAAAGGTACCAGATAGAGGAGCCTGGTTAGTTGAATTTGAAACCTTGCTTTTAAAAGAGAAATCTTTAACTTTGTTACCTTCAAAGCTAGCCCAAGAGTAAGAGGTAGGTTTTCTCTTGGCAAAGGGATATTCTGAATCAAATAAAAAAACTATTGCCCATCTTTTATTTTTGATGATTTCTTCTTTAATTGAATTACTAATCTTAAAAGACATTTGTAAATCGCTAGAAGCTAATACTACTGGAATATTTTTGGGGGCTATTTTCAACAACTTCATAGCTGAATCTGCCTGTCCTCTTGAGAACTTATTAAGCTTTAACAATTTAAAATCTTTCAATTTTTTTTTAAAAATATCTGAAGACATTTCTGGAGATAAGATTGCTCCCTTCCAAGAAGCTTTTTGAAAGCTTGAGGCTGCATTTTCAAGTAATGATTTTCCATTAAAATTTATTAATGGCTTAGGAGTTTTAAATCCTCTTTTGAAAAATCTATCTCCTTTGCCTGCACACAAAAGACACAGAGAATAATCAACATCATTAAAGTTAGATTTTTGTTTTCTTCGCTTATAATTTTCTAACCACCATAAAAAATCATTCAGATCTTCTGGAGTGCCCCACTGAAAAAAATGCTCTATCTCAAAATGCCTTATATCGAGGCCTTCTTTGAGCATGGTTAAGTAAGCTAGAGATGTATAAAATTCTTTTCTAAAACTTTGATTCCCCTTTATTTGATTTTCAATGCTTTCAAATAATATCTTACCGGTTTTAAAATAATAAGTTCCAGTAGACTTAAACTCTGACTTAGGATCATCTGTGAATGGCATCTTCTCTTGAATATTAATCACTCTATCTCTCAAGTTTTGAATGTGAGCATAAGAATGATTCCATATAGTATGAGGATGCTCGTCTCTGTAAGTTATGATTAGTCCATCTGGATTGTGTTTGTTTATAAAAGCGTGGACTTTAGAGAAATCCCATAAATTATAAAAATCACAATAGTTTACAAAAGTTGGTTTACTAGAACTTATTGAGCCTTTAGCCTCTTTTATTGCCCAACTGGGTCCCTTTTTATGTGGTTTTATTGAAACTACCTTGCTTTTTTCGTCAATGTTCTTCAATAACCTTTTTAGACCAAGATCTTTGTTGTCTAAATCGATTTCAGAACATATAAAAATAACATTAGTATTTTTAGGATACATGGATCTGACATGCTCAATCATAGTTAATCCATTTATTTTTAACAGAGGCTTCAGGATGTCGAATCCTGCTTTCTTAAACCTATTTCCCGTCCCACTCATTGGAATAATAAGTTGATAATTTTTCATATTTTAATCCTTGTTATCCAAATGACTATTTCTTGAAGAGAATGATTTCCTATATTTTTCATCAGGCATTCTTAATAGTTTTTGAGCCTCTTCTTTAGAAAGAAGATGACATGACTTATCTTTTTGCATTTTAGTTAACCCTCTTATCATGAAAATAAGTCCCCAAACCATTTCATAAAGAATGAAATTATTTGAAGTTAAAAGAAGATTATTATCATGAGTGAAATAAACTTGGTCATTTTCTAGAAAGTCATTTTCTGAATTTAAAGTTATTGGTTTCCAATTAATTTTATTATTTAAATAAATAACTTGGTCTGGCGTGAACAAATATTCTTTGAAATTATGCAATTTAAAAACATCTAAGTCCTTTGGCATCTTGTACAACGAGAAAGACTTTGAATTTGAGCATCTTTCTTCTAAAAGTTTTGAGTCAAAATAATAATTATTACTATTAAGAAGTTCTGTACTTAAAACTTCTAAAAGAGATAAATACTTTTTAATCTTTGATAAGTCATTTGAAAATACTATAACTCCATGATTCTTTAATAAAATCAAACCTTCACTGGACTCAATATTCAGATTTTTTATAGAGCTAGCCAGATCTTTACCAGGAGTAAAGTAATCTAAACCTATAGAATAAATATTATGCGAACTTAATTTTTTTAAAAGTTTGTCTCCTTTACCTATGACTGTTATTAATATAGATCTCAAACAGTGCATATGAAAAACAAATTTTGATTTAATTTCTAAGTGGAAATCAGATTCCATTGAAGGCTTTAAAATTGAAAATCCTTTTTCCTCTATTTGGCCTCCACTTAATATGTCTAGAACAGACAAGTTTTTTCTTCCAGCCTCACGAAAAGAACTTCCGCTTGATTTAATAAAAAGCTTGCCATTTTGTTTAAAAGAATTATTTCCTCCTCCTCCTTGTATGAGAAAAATATCATTTCCATAAATTTTCGTAAGTTCAATAAATTTATTAATCTCTGGATTACTCAAAACAAAATACCTTTAGTTTAAATTTCCTACTAATTTAAACTCTTTTATTATGTTCCATTTTTCTACCCTCTCGTCAGCATATATCAATGATATTCTGTTTACGGTTAAACTTTTTGGACAAGAAGGGAGGGAATTTATACATCTTGCTTTTACTTCGTCTGAAGCTTCGCCATAAGCAAGGCTTATGTGTGGGAAAAACCGATTTTTTTTTCCTTTCAATCTCAATATATTATCAATTTGATTTTTTAAGTCTCTAAGAAAAACTGTATTTTCAACCTTTAAAAAAAAGGATTCAAAGTATTCACTCTTAAAGCCATAGGAAACTAGATTGATCTCAAAGAGATTAATACTCTCAGATAAGGATGATAAAGCATTTTGAAAAGCTAAATCTATACTTGGATAAGGGCCTGAAATTGTTAAATGATTTTTAAAATCAGGAGATTTAATAAGTTTTTGAACTTCATTTTGTAATTTTTTGCAAATTAAATCTGACGGATTATCAAATCTTAACCAGATCCAATAACCTTTAATTTCTCTTTTTTTAGTTATTTTTTGTTTAAGAGACATATGAAAAAGAATTAATTATCTGGATCGCTCAATTTGCTTGCAATTCCACCGCTATATTCTATAACCGAACCTGTTAAGAAACCCTTTTTTGAATCAGTTATTAACTTGATGAATTCTGCTAAATCGGATGGAGATCCAATTGAATTTGAAGGATGATATTTTTTTAAAACTTTGATTTTTTCAGGATTATTTTTAAAACTTTTTTTTAACATCTTTGTATTAATTGCAGCAGGAGATATTGCATTTACCGAAATACCCTTAGGAGCAAGTTCTAAAGATAAAGATCTAGTTAATGATTCAAGAGCTGATTTTGATGAAGCATAACAGGTGAATTTTGGTTTGGTAAGTTTAGTATGAATACTTGATAAATTGACAATGTGCCCCTTTGTTTGGGTTAATTGAGATATAAAACCTTGGGCTAAGAAAAAAGGAGAAACAGTATTTACTGCAAAAGACTTTTCCCATTCTTCCCAACTTAACTCTGTAACAGACCCTAGCAGTTGCTCAGCAGCATTGTTTATTAAAATAAATTTCTTTAATTTTTTTGTAATAAAAGTTTTTGATATTTTAAAAAAATCTTTTCGATATTTTTCATCCTTGGCAAAATTAAATAAATTTAGTTCTATCTCTTTAAACGTCTCTGTTTGTTTAGAGGAAGGATTTTTATCTAATCCTAAAACAAAATAATTATCTTTCAAATAAGATTTGACTAAGGCCTTACCAATTCCTCCACTAGATCCAGAAATTACAACAATTTTTGACATCTTATTCATTCGTCTCATTAATTAATTTGTAAAGTGTATCAATAGCTTGATTACTAGCTTTTAGCACAGCCTCAATAGTGTTGGATGCATTATGAGAACCTAAAATACATCGAGGATGATTCAAAATTCTATTATCTTTACTAAGTGGTTCCTCTTCATATACATCTAATGCTGCTGAATTTATTTTACCGCTTTCAAGTCCTTTAATTAAAGCCATTTCATTTATCAAAGAACCTCTAGAAATATTTATAATTCTTACATCAGATTTTATTTTATTTAATAATTCTTCTGAAAAAATATTGTGGTTTTCCTTTGTTAAAGCACAAGCGAAAATTAAAAAGTCACAACTTTCAATTTTTGATGGCCATTTTGTTTGTAATTCGATGTAGTCTTCTAAATTCTTGGGATCTGGATCCCAACCGATAATTTTTAAATTAAGCGCTGTAGCTCGTTTAGCGATGTTTTTACCAATATCTCCTAACCCTATAATTCCCAAAGTCTTTCCATTCAAGGATATCCCTGTGGGTTTAGGCCAACGTCCTTTCCTCACCTCCCTATCAATATAAAAGGCGTCTCTTGCTAAACCTAATAAATAGCAAATTGCAAGGTCTGCAACTTCTTCTCCAAATAATCCCGGAGTATTAGTAATTGGAATATTATTTTTTTTACAAGCTTCAAAATCTACATTATCTGTCCCAATGCCCCACTTCACTGCTGCTTTTAATTTTCCAGATTTACCAGCCAGAAAAACTCTGGATGTAGCTGGATCATCTCCTATGATCCATCCATGGTTTTTAGGAACTAATTCCATTAATTCCTCTTCTGTAAGAGTCTGAACGACACTTGGAGTAGACGGGACAATACCCAAATCCTTAAACTTATCACTAAATTTATCAATGTGTCTAAGCATTGGAGGACAAGTTATTAAAACTTTATGAGTCATTTTGAGCTGTTTTTGATGAATTTAATCATTGCTTCTGCATAATCCCAATCGCTTGGAGTGTCTATATCAATTGACTCCAGGGGATCCATTTCCAACATCATTGGTTTTTCTCCTATCCTGGCATTGGTTTTATTAAAACTTTTCTTAGTAAATAAATATAAATTTGAATTTTCTTTGTACCATGGCTCCAAATTCTGTGTAGGAATTAGATTTTTTGGATCATGATTTAAAGCTTTAGCAGAAGAAGAATAAAATCTTTCTTGAACTTTGTTTACAGAAAACATTGAGTCTATTTTTTCTTTTGATAAGGCATCTTGAAACTTAAGAATTGCATTCTCAATGGAACTTTTTGATAAAAAAGGATTTGTAGTATGTGTCATGAGATAAATATCGGAATCGAAATTGTTGATGTCATCATTGATGATTTTATTCATAGATACTTCATTGCCACATATCTTAAGGGGTCTATCTCTAATAATTATTCGATCATCTTCTAACAATCCCTTTTTGGCGAGAATAGAACGAGCATCTGTATTTATAACTATTTTATCTATAATTTCTAAATCGTATAAAGTGTCCAGAATCCAGCGGAATAAGGGTTTATTTCCGAAGACCCTGAAATTTTTACCTTTTACCCTTTCGCTTTCTGCTTTCATAGGTAAGAGCGCCAAGACCTTCATAAATTAATCCTCTATCTTTTTTGATGGGTAAAAATAATTTTCTTTCTGTCTTTCAGATAGACGACTATTTTTATGATTCCCTTTATATGACCCAATATACTGGGCTATCCTGAATTTAAATATCTCAAATAAATTTTTATTTAATGACTTATGTTTCATAGAGTCCTTAAAGTCATCCATTATAGAAATGAATATATACCTCAACATATCAGTGAAACGAATATTTATCTCAGGAATTATTTCTTTTAAAGCAATTGCTTCTCTCTCATATCTTCTCAATGTTTGTCTCCAAGATTCATTATGAATATGAAAAACACAGGCATTTGATATATAAGCTATCTTGCCCTTTTTTTGAAAGTAACGTTTGGCAAGCTCCATATCTTCTAAACCAGTAATTTCTTCATTGAATTTAAATTCTGACCAAATTTTTCTATCAATTGCAGAATTTGCGTTATTACAAAAAAAACCGTTCTGCGGAATTTTAGATTTTTCAGGATAATATTTTTCAAAAATTTTCTTTTCAGAAAATTTTGTAGTTTCCCTGCCAATTTGTCTTCCATATGTATAACCAGCTTTTCCTAGAATCAAAGGATTAATAAGATTTTTGAGCCATTCTTCATTAGTCGGAATACAATGACCTGATACATATACAAGAATATCTCCGTTTGCAAATTCAGAACCCACATTCAATGAGCGCCCAAATGTGAAAAGTTTTTTAGAGATAGTTGTAATCCTACATCCAAACTCTTCAGCAATTCTAATTGTCATATCAGATGAACCTGAATCAACAACTACCACTTCAATATCAAAAGATTCTCTGACTTGATTTTTTATTGCTTCAAGTAACTCTGGTAAGTATCTGGCTTCATTTAATGTTCTTATGACAATAGAAACAAGTTTCATAGAATCTTTACATCAAAAACAAATGTATCTCCTGAAAGAGGATATTTTAACAGTTGTTTGTTTGTTAATCCTTCATATGCTGAGGTGATCCATAGTTGATTCTGTGATAGGTCAAATTTACAATTTGTAGGTCTTTTGACTGGCAAGTCTATTCTTTGTAAAAGCTCTCCCTTTTTAGAAAAAACTCCAATAGAAGAATCATCCCATAGAGAAATCAATACAAAATCTCCTACTAGACAGCCTCCATCAGGAACACATGATTTTTTAAGTTTTGTCCATAAAGTTTTTTTAATACTTCCTTTCTCTGAAATTTCAAAAAGCCAAATCTCTCTTGTTAGTGAGTCACTAATTATTATTTTAGATTTTTCAATCTCAATAAATGTATTTGGTATGCTCATGGTTTTATCAAATATTTCAAAGGAATTGTTTGAGATCTTAAAAATAAATCCAGTATTTTCTTCGGGGCTTTCTTTATGCATAAAGCTTAATAATTTATCTCCAGAGAAATAACCACCATCATTACTTCTAAATTCTTTGAGGATGTCTGGAGCTTTTGAAGTAATTATTTTTGTTTGATTAGATAAAGAAAAATCTATTATTCCCTTTTCAGAACCTAAAATGACATTGTTTTCTTCTTCTTCAAATACAATTGATGGAATGAAATCTAAGTTGTAATGAGAAAGAGAATTATGCTCATAAGTAGCTAAAATAGATTTATTTATATCAACCCAAAATTTTTTATTAGGTTTTACTAATAATCCTTCTCCAAGAGAAAATTTACAGTTTATTATTTTATTCAGCTCTAGATCTAGAACTTTTAACTTTTCTTGTATCCCTTTGGATTTTTGCTTTGCCATCGCCAAGTGTCCTCAATCATATTTTCAATAGATTTTTTTGCCTCCCAATTTAATAAAGATTTTGCCAAGGAAGGATCTGCATATGAAGAGGCATTATCTCCATTACGCCTTGGAGCAAACTTATATGGAATTTTAATTCCAGTTTCTTTTTCAAACAGATTTACTAACTCTAAAACACTTGTTCCACGACCAGTGCCGAGATTTATTTCTCTGCATATACTTTTTGATTTTTCTTCTTTCATTATCCAATTTAAAGCTGAAACATGGCCTTCTGCAAGGTCAGTAACATGTATGAAATCTCTGACACCTGTTCCATCTGAAGTTGGGTAATCATTTCCAAAAATTGAAAGTATATCTAATTCTCCAACCGCAACTTGAGAAATATATGGCATCAGATTATTCGGTGTCCCTGAGGGATCTTCACCAATTAAGCCACTTTCGTGAGAGCCTACAGGATTAAAATATCTCAAAGAAAAAATATTCCATGGTTTTTCCGAGGAACTATTAGTCAAATCTCTACATATTTTTTCTATAGTTAGTTTTGTGTTTCCATATGGATTAGTGGGACAAAGCCTTGAATTCTCTTTAATTGGCGAATTTACTGATTTACAGTAAACAGTTGCCGAAGATGAAAAAACAAGATTTTTAATATTTGATTTCTCCATTATTTCAAGAAGAGCTATTGTTCCACTCACGTTATTTTTATAATAAGAAATTGGTCTTTTGAATGAATCTGAAACAGATTTAAGCCCTGCAAAATGAACAACCGCCTCAAAATCATTTTCAGAAAAAATCTTCTTTAGAGAAAGTTTGTCAAGGATGTCGACATTATAAAATTTTATTCTTTCTCCTAATATGTTTTCGACTTGTTTTAGAGCTTCCAAAGAGCTGTTGGATAAATTATCTAAAACAATGGGAATATACCCTGCCATGGAAAGAGATATTAAAGTATGACTGCCAATATATCCGCAGCCGCCGGTTACCAAAATTTTCTTATCCATCTTAAAAAGAAATACTTCTATCTAAATTTGACATATTTTTGGCTGGTTTTAGAAAATTTTAAATGTGTAAATTAGTATAAATTTAAAGTGTTTTATAAGGTCTCAAGTTCAGTATTTTTTAAATTTATTTGTCTGATCAATACAAAAAGTATTCCAATGAAAGCTCCAATTATCGCTCCTAAAAAAACTATCATAATCCTATTTGGGCTTTCTTTTTCTTCCATTACTACTGAAGGATCTATGTAGTCAAAAACATATAATTCTTTTGCCTCTACAAGAGTTAATTTTTTTATTTCCACTTGGAGAAGCTCAACAAGTGCAAGTTTAATTTCAGATAAGCTTGTTTTGTTAAGCTGGCTGTTTAAAAATAAAATTGCTTTTTCTGCTTCCCTTTTATCCTTATCTCTATAGAAAGCATTAATTTTACTTACAATTAATTCCGTCCATTGATTAGCTATGTAGGGAGACTCATGTTTCACCGCTATTGTAATAAATCCGGTTTGCTTGTCTTCAGAAATTTTCAGGTGGTCTTTGTGAAAAACTTCAAAACTCTCTTGTGGGCTTGGAATCTGCTTTTGAGGATAAGAGAAATCTCTTACCCAAAGATCTGAATTTTGGTTGTAAATATCATCGTCATAAAAAATTTTATTGGTATAGTGATCCCAATAATCTAGAGCCATTAAATTTGGTAAAAAAATGCTTGGCATTATTTCATTTTCAAAAAAACTTAAGGAATTTAATTTTTCTTTTGCTTTTTGTGCATTACTTTCTTGATTTATTCCAGGAATACCAATTCCTGCAATGCTCGCTAAGCCTCCTAGGCTTTCCAAAGTACTGGAAATGTTATCTTGCTGCTGCATAGGATTTAGTAAGGCTTTAGATTCATAAATATTTGGAAGAGAAAAGCTATAGATCAGTGCTGATATAGAAAGGAAGGTAGTAAAAATAATAATAGACTTTTTTTCTTTCAATAAGATGTATAGAAGTTCTTGAAAATTTATTTCTTCTTCATCAAAGCTTGGAGAGCGATTAAGATCTATTTTTTTCACTTCAGTAATAAATTTGTGTCTTTCTTATATCGTATTATTCTTGATTTAAGTTTTCAAGAATGATTTTTTGATTTCAGAATTATTCACCTTGGTACCCGGGGCCGGACTTGAACCGGCACGATATTGCTATCGAGGGATTTTAAGTCCCTTGTGTCTACCAATTCCACCACCTGGGCTAATTAGTCTCTTCATCTGTT
>MDSZ01186781.1_pt1 | contig 22062 bp, 22 predicted proteins | sample 811201 | NCBI WGS metagenome assembly MDSZ01 (sample SAMN05326647, study PRJNA326480) | marine metagenome | isolation source: seawater | place: Indian Ocean: North | collected 2010 | reverse complement strand
CGTACAGTACAGCGACCGGTGAGCCAGTCTGAACCAGATCCCCCTCGTTAATGAAGACATCAACGACTTTACCTTCGATAGGTGAGCTGATTTTTGTATTTTCCAGTTGGTCATAGGCGTATTGCAAAGCCGCTTCTGCGGCTTCAACTTGTGAATTGGCATAGGCCAGCTGAGGAACAAATCGCGCATAATCAGAAGCGTTTCGTCCTGCCTGACGACGAGCAACACGAGCGTTTGCTTCGGTTTCTTCCTGGCGTAATTTGGTTTGTGTCAGTTGTGCTTTTTTCTGTGCAATATCAAGAATAAGCGGTTGCTCATCGATCTGAACCAGTAGCTGGTTTGCGTTGACGATCTCACCCTTCTTAAGCTCAGGCGCGATATTTGTCACCAGTCCTGAAACCTGACTGGCGATCTTATGGACGCGCGATGCTGAGACGCGGCCACGACTGAAGATAGGAATTGATTGCGTAGAGATGCGTACTTCTTTGTAAGGTACCTGAGGAATAGCGACCTTAACTTCCTGTGTCTGGGGTTTCGGTGCATTGATGTACATGGTGTATCCGGCGTATCCGGCAGCAGCGAGAATAACCAGACCGATGATAAAAAATTTCAACTGTTTCATATTGCTCTCTGTTGCAAATAACGAGCGCGCGGGCAGCCAGTGTTACTCAAGCTGATGATGTATTTGCTACAGGCGCGCAGTTTCGAGATACATCAGCCCTTCAGGGTTCAGGTCGGGCGTTGGGTCGTCACCGTAGCCACATATAAAGTGAAGGCTGAATAATTCTTCTTTTTTGTATTTATCGGTTACCTTTTGCAAAGGGTCTTCCGTATCGAAGCCAACGACTAAGGCATCATACTCACTATCTTTCAGTTCCTTGCGTGCGTATGCGAGAAGATCTGCAAAGATATCACTGCGATTGTCTTTAAATACATTACAGTGCAGATAAATATAGCTGGTCAATGAGCCCGCAGGTGGGAGTGACAACCCTCCCGCGATCTTTGTGTATGCGTTGTAAAACGGACGTGCGTACTGAATCGCCTTAGAATATCCCGCGATTCGCGTCTGTTTAAAGGCCTTCTGATCCCAGAATCCGGTCATTCCCACCAATTCATCGCCTTCAAACGCCAGCAAGAAGTCGTTTAGTTTAATGTCGCGGTAGTAACTGTCTCCGGTTTCTACTCTGGAGAAGTCGTAGCATGGGTAGAACTGTTTTTTCGGGGCATTGGCATCAAAAAATGCCTGCATCGTTGGGATATCAGCGCTCGTTGCACGACGGATATTAAGATTGATGACATGTTTCTCGCGTCGACGCAGTTCGATCATATTGGTGCGATGACGACGAAACGCATTGTATGTTGGCTGTACCTTAATGCGGTTACCGCCAACGGTATCGAGAGATGCTTTGTTCTCTTCGAGAATGACGGTCTGGTAATTATCACTGCCAATAAGGCTTTTGACGGTTTTAAAAAAACGCAGCAGCGTGCGTCCACCCTGATAATCACGGTGGATACGCAGGTCACTGCCGTAGCGCATAGATTTACGCTCGCCGTTTTCAAAAACATCCCGGAATCCCATACTGAACGCGCCAGCAACCCGATGCTGTTCGGTATCTTCCATCACCCAGAGGTCGCGGGTCGTTGTCCCCACGTCTGTGGCATGGAAGTAGTTGGGTTCGCGTTCGAAATTCAGCTGAATACTGCCTTCCTGTGGCGTATCAGACAGCAATTCACTCAGCCCGGGTGCATCCTCTTCGATGGTGGGGCGAATGATAAAACGCTGACTCATGCATCGGCCTCCGCCGGTTTTGAGTTTCTCAGAATGTCACTGACTGCGCCCGGCATCTGGTCGTTTTGCCAGAGTGCCAGCGGTTCGATCTTAATATTGCCCGCGACCATACCACCGGCGATCTTGTGCTCGGTATAGACTTCCATGGCATCCGGTACGATCAGCATTTCGGCATGCCCTAACTGGCCTAACTCGCGGGCAAGTTTGTAATGGAAGTGCTGGTTCAGTTGCTCTTCCAGTTGTGCGCCAAGATCATCACGGGCTGCAATCGCGTCGGCACTGCCTGAGCACAGCAGACCATAAACCGGCTTCGCACGCAGGTCAGATTGTGGAATCGCGATCAGGGTCACAGGTGAAAGACCCATATTGCCACTGAAGTGGTCAATCAGTTTGACGGCGGCATCCGGGGATAGCTTCTCGCCAACCATGTCCACACCATCAATACGGCTGATAAAGCGCAGGCAAGGACATTGGTTAATAAAGTCAGTGACCAGCAACATATCTTTGGTCTGGTAGCGCAGCAGTCCGTTCCCTGTGGTAATGATAGGACGCACGCGCATGTCTTTTTTCAGTTCCCAACTGCAAAGGATCTCGTTGGTGTCCAGATCTTCAAACTCATAGAAGTGGCTGGTAAAGGCCAGTGGGTACTCGTCGCCCATTGGGAAAGTAACCACACCCTCTGTTGCAAACAGGCCTTTGCCCTGGAAGCCACTGTGCGGGAATATCGCGTGCAGTTTCTCAGCCCAACCTTTAGATGAGGACGTATCCCATGAGCTGATCAGCGCCAGGTTTGGCCAGATAGCTTTGGTGAAGGCCGGAGTGATTTCACCATCCCACTTGCGCATGTAAGCTGCGGCAGCCTCATTTTTCGGAGGTTCGATATTCTTCAGGCTGTCGAACGGAGCTACCCATTGGCCAGTTTCGAGTACTTCAGCGATTTTCTCGCGGTGTTCCTGCATGACCTGCAACAGGCTCATGGCGAAGGTCGGGCTCCAGACGGACATAAAGGAAAGGTCAGTACAGGCGACCAGGTAACATGAGGTCGCAAAGAAGGATTCATCTGAACTTTCTGCAAGTGAGACACCTTCAGGCACCGCCATCGTGCCGGCCATAAACAGACGCTTCCACCACGGCAGCAGCTGCATATCATCGTTGATGCTTTCACTGACCTGATCGCGCAGGTCGCTTGGTACCCAGGACAGGGACCAATAATGGCGGCCCTTCTTTATGCCCGGAAAGTTTGCGTACAGGTCAGACATCCACGGGCTGATTGCCTCATCCGCCTGATCCAGAAATGGCCGGGTGTAAGGAATCCACTTGATCTTTGAGGTAGAGCCAGAGGTTGGCTGATAACGATCGCAGCTGGAGGTCGTCAGCATAGGCTTCCCGCTCTTCTGCTGCTCAACAATCATTTCATGCCAGTAGTTGTAGTCGGTAATCGGTACTTGCTTACGGAATTCTTCGACCGTCATGCCCTTACGCAGGCCATGCTTAACGGCAGATTCTGCGCCAACAACCATGTTCAGAGTGTCGCTGAGAATAGAGCGCTGAACGCTCTCAACGTCATAACTGGCGTCAATGAATTTTCGCGCGCCCTTACGGGTCAGCGTGGATGATGCAAAATGAAGCAGCGACGTGGTCAGGTTCTTCAGAGCGGACATCTGACAGGCTCCTGTATCTTTCTTTGTGTGGTGAAGACTTTCATCTGCATCAGGCCCTGAGCCCGGCAGCGTTGGCCGGTATAAAAAGCTCGGAATCTGACAATTCGATGAAAGGCACTATTGTTTATTATTATCCGTACTCTCTTCGCTAGGTGCGGAGGTAAGAACGGGCCAGCGATTTAACCATAAAGTCTTAGGCAACTGAATTGCAGCGGCTGGTCTGAGTGTGCCTTTGGCGCATATTACGTACTATGTCACACTTCAGGCCAGCTGCGGGCGGTGTTATGCCGCCAGACGACGGGGTTTGCGGGCTGGACGACGCAGGCCGAAGGTGCTGCGCATCAATTTCTTGAAGAAAATCCCGATGGTTGAAAGGCCAATCTCACCGATGCACGGGAGCTCAGTGCCACGGCGCCATTCGGGGTTACGCTCTTCAAAGAAACGGATCGCTGAATTACTGGCACGCATGCGTGGAGTGATGTCTGCAACGTCGTCTTTCAGAGCGTGATATCCCTCGCCGAAATCGAGGATCTTCTCTTCTTCTTTGTAGTAGGTTGGGTAGAGTTTCTGGCAGTACTGCTGCATCAGGCCTTCCATTTCATGGTCGTGGCGATCATGTCTTGGGTAGAAGCGTTGAAAATTATTCGCCATAAGCAGGTACGTTTTATAGCCCTTCGAAATCAATAACCAGAACATAGGGGTCGTTGGGCGCAACATCTTCGCTTTCAGCATTTTCATGGCAAAGGCAGTATGCAGTGTTTTGTTGCCCCAGAATTCAGGCTCAACGATGGTGTCGCCCGTGAATACGCCAATGGCTTTCTTACCCTGGTGCATCAGTTCGACTTCGTTGTAGGTACTGAACCCCACTATTTTCCCGGTGGTTTTGTTTTTCAGGATCATGACGCCTTTCTTTTCACTCATATCCTTAATAAAGGTTGTGAGATCGGCGTTCTCATAGAAACGGGTGAAAATGCTGTGCATTTCGACAAGCTTAGCGATGTTTACTTCATTGATAGGGAAGAAACGACAGGTGAGTTTCGCTTTTTTAGTCATTGCAGCCTCGATATTTTTCTTATTGTTTTATTACCGCCTCGCCAAACAGGATGGGCGGAATCTGCAATCCATTGTCTTAACCTGACCAAAACCAGGGGTCCTTCAAGCAGCTGCTCCGGGGCCAGCGGCCGGGAGTAACTGTTCGTATTCGTGATCTGTGAACTTATGTTAATTATATTTACTGGCCAGTGACCAGCGTTTTGATAAAGGTATCAGAGCGGTATTCCTCCCTAATGTGACACTGGTCATAATTGTGACATCGAGAGGTGCAAGTAAGCCATATTGGCCCGATATGGCTTTACATAACCCTTATTTTGCAGGAATTGACCTGTTTCAGGAAGTCTGAAGGGATCATGAGTTTAGGCGGCATAGGGACAGAAGTATGTTGCTTTGTTGCAACGCGACGGAGCCTCTCTACAATACTCCGCTGATTCTGAAACCTGTGGATTTAACTCTATGACATTGGCAGTTGTTACTCTGGCGGCGGGCAAAGGCTCGCGGATGAAGTCTGATCTTCCAAAAGTGCTACATCGTCTGGCCGGGAAGCCTCTGCTGGGTCACGTACTGGATGCTGCTGAGAGTCTCGACAATGCGACTCAGCATGTTGTGATTGGCCACGGCGCAGAGTTGGTCCGTGACGCCTTCACTGGCCGCTCTCTGAAGTGGGCCGTACAGTCGGAGCAGAAAGGCACAGGTCATGCGGTTGCTCAGGCACTGCCGGATATTGCCGATGATGCGCTGGTACTAGTTCTCTATGGTGATGTTCCCCTGATTCGTACCGAGACGCTGGCCTCTATGGTTGCCGCGGCAGAGAATGCGTTGGCCCTGTTGACGGTGACCCTCGACGACCCGACAGGCTACGGCCGTATCGTCCGTAATGACAAGAATGAAGTGCAGGCGATCGTTGAACATAAAGATGCCAGCGACGAGCAGCGCAAGATCGCTGAAGTGAATACGGGCATCATGGCGATGCCAGCGCGCTACCTGAATAAGTGGCTGCCGGCACTGTCGTCCGACAATGCTCAGGGCGAGTATTACCTGACAGACGTCATTGCCATGGCGGTAGCCGATGGGGTGGCCGTGAATGCTCTGCAGCCTCAGTCGGCTACGGAGGTCGAAGGTGTAAACGATCGTCGCCAACTGGCGGCTCTTGAGCGGGAATTCCAAAGTCAGCAGGCTGACAGCCTGATGGTACAGGGAGTCGCTCTGGCGGACCCTGCGCGTATTGATGTCCGAGGCACACTCACGGTAGGGCGCAATGTCAGTATCGATGTCGGTTGTGTATTTGAGGGGGATGTCATCCTTGAGGATGACGTTCAGATCGGCGCCTATAACGTGATTCGTAACAGTAAGCTGGGCAAGGGCGTTCAGGTTGAGAGCTTTTGTCATATAGATGAAGCGGTTGTTGCTCAGGCGTGTAATCTTGGCCCATACGCGCGACTGCGCCCTGGTGCTGAATTGGCGGACGGCGCTCGGGTCGGTAACTTCTGTGAAGTGAAGAAATCACAGATCGGCAAGGGCTCGAAAGTGAACCACCTGACCTATATAGGTGATGCGATTATCGGTGAGGGCGCCAACATCGGTGCCGGTACAATCACTTGTAACTACGATGGCGTGAATAAATTCCGTACCGAGATCGGTGATGGTGCTTTTATTGGTTCAAACTCGTCATTGGTGGCTCCAGTGAAGGTAGGGAGTGGCGCGACCGTAGCCGCGGGCTCGACCATCACTAAAGAGGTCGGTGCAGACGAGTTGGCAGTCGCGCGTGGTAAGCAGCGCAACATCGCCGGCTGGAAAAAACCTGGCGATCAGTAAGCCTGCAACTGTTCTTCTGGACTGATCAGTCCAGAAGATCCAGCGCCAGTCGGACAAAATCCTGCGAGGTGACAATGCCGCGCAGGGTTCCCTCTTCGTCTGCGATCAGCAGGCAACCTTCTTTCTCAGCTCTCAAGCGCTCACCGGTTGTTTTCAGCGGTGTATCCGAAGGCAGAGTATCGACTTCTCTGTCAAGGCAGTCGAGTACCGGCGTTTTTGCCAGATAATCCTGCAAGTGGTGGGCACCAAACTTGTCAGTGATCCGAAACGCCTCTCGCAAAAACTCTTTCTGACTCAGTACGCCCTTAATGGCGCCTGATTCACTGATCACTGGAATATGGCGGACGTGGTATTCCCGCATCAATTCTTCGGCATCGCGCAACGTAGATTCCGTGCCGAGGGTTTTGACGTCGCGGGTCATGATGTCGCTGACGGTTTGCATAGCTTCAGATCTCTTTCATTACCTTACCTAAAGTAAAGCACTTAACCGGGGAGCTGCTATTCTGAAATCAGATAGTCACGCCGGACAGGAGGTTCCATGAGTTTTTCAGACAGTATCCGTAACTACTACGAGCAGATGGTGGCCGAAGAAATTGTCACTCAACTGAATACAGCGGGGCGTGATGTATCGACGGGCGCTATGGCTGATATTGCTTGTGTTGCCCTTAACAGGTTGCCACCGAAATACATCCGGTACGAGGTGGATATGGCGTTTTATATGTCCCCGGATGAGCTGATTATGACCCGCCAACGGGTCCGTGATGGCGTCGCCGATGCAATACGCTTCGTTGATTCTCACCGGCGAGAAGACGACGCGGGCAATGACATCGGTTGACCGGCGTATTATTGTAACGACAGGTTTGAATAATAAGACAGGATTGGCATGCCGGGTTCAGTGGCTGCCTGATGGAGTAATTGATGAATATCTTATTGGTGGATGACGATACTGAACTGACGGCATTGCTGACCCGTTACCTCGAACGTGAACTGTTTAAAGTAACCGCCGTCCACACCGCAGAAGAAGGCTTAGCTGAGGCTCTGAGTGCACGTTATCAGGCCGTTGTGCTTGATGTCATGCTGCCTGGTGGAAGTGGTATCGACATTCTTGGGCAAATCCGTACCCGGAGTGACGTTCCTGTTCTGATGCTGACTGCGAAAGGCGATGAAATGGATCGCATCCAAGGTCTGGAGGTTGGCGCAGACGACTATATTCCTAAGCCGTGTAATCCTCGTGAACTGTCGGCACGGCTGCGATCCATTCTGCGACGTGGTCGTTCGGCAGATGTCATCTCTGCAACGCTGGAAGTTGAAGATCTGGTGATCGACTTCGACAAGCACATCGTGCACCGCAACGGCGAAGAACTCGATCTGACGGTCACAGAATTTAATATTCTGGGTGTTCTGGTGCGCGAGGCGGGTAAGGTCGTGGATAAAAACAGACTGGCAGAACAGTCAATGCAGCGATCTCTGACCTTGTTTGACCGCAGTCTCGATATGCATCTGAGTAATCTGCGCAAGAAATTGGGGCCTTCGCCCGGCGGAGAGCAACGCATTAAGACCGTCCGTGGTGTCGGCTACATGTATCAGATGGAGCAGGGATCAGCTGAAGACTGATGCGCGGCGTATTTCTCAAGATCTATCTCGCCTTTATGGTGACTGCTTTGGTAACCACGGCTGTCACCATTACTCTGGCAGCCTATTATCGCCAGTGGTCCAATGATTCGGTCAACCTGATCGCACCGACCGGAGGTTACATCTCTGCGGCTGAGCTGATTCTTCAGCAGGGTGGCGAACCCTTGTTGCTGGAGTGGTTACTACGGTTTGAAAGGCATCCGAGTGTTAATGCCTATGTTTTTGATGATCAGGGGCTGAGCCTGCTACCCGACCCTCCCGCGACTGTCGTCAACTATGCCTTATCGGCAGAAAGCTATGAGGCTCAGGTAAATCCTGTCAGTCGCTCTGAAATACTCGTGAAAGCCCCTATCGAAAGTGCTGGTGGCCGGGTGTATCTCCTCGTGGTTGAGTTTATGCATCCGCTGGTGGTGTTTAATTTGCCGGCTTATCTCGGCTGGGGGTTACTCGCGTCCTTTCTGATCTTTGCTGTCTGGAGCCTTCTGCTCTCTGGCTATCTCACGCGCCCTGTGCGATTCATGCAGAAAACGGTTCAGGCCTTTGCCAGTGGAGACTGGCATGCCCGAATGGACCCAAGATCACTAAGGCGACGGGATGAACTGGGTGAGCTGAGCCGCGAGTTTAATCATATGGCGGGTTACATTGAGCGTCTGATACATGACCAGAAGCAGCTCGTCAGTGATGTTTCCCACGAGTTGCGATCGCCTCTGGCTCGCAGCACTGTGGCTCTGGAGCTAGCTCGTCTTGATGCGGTACCTGATCAGGAGGAGCATCTGGATCGTATCGAGCTGGAAACACACCGGCTCAATGAGATGATTGAAGATCTCCTGAACATGGCCAAGCTCGATGCTCAGCAGGACCATAGCCATTGGAGCGACGTGCATTGCGATAATGTATTGCAGCAAGTCGTCGATGATGCCCGGTTTGAGCATCCGGACAGTGAAGTGAATCTGACACTGGCAGAGGGCTTGCCGGTGGTATTTGGCGATCGAAAACTGCTTAAGTCTGCGTTTGAAAATATCACCCGCAATGCGTTGCTACACACTCAGGAGGGTACCAGTGTTGATCTGTCAGCGCGGATGAAAAATGGCCTGATCCGGATCGTTATTCGGGATCATGGGCCGGGGGTGCCTGACGATAAACTGGAAGATCTTTTGCGTCCCTTTGTTCGGGCTGAGTCTGCGCGGGAGCGACTGGGGCAAGGACATCGCGGTTTTGGTCTGGGCCTCGCCATTGCACATCGGGTGGTGTCGCATCATCGGGGGCAGATTTCATTGCGCAACCATCGTGAGGGTGGCCTGATGGTCACTATTGACCTTCCTCCAGCGGGCTGAAATGGCCTCTTTACGTTGGGTTTACTTCTCTCTGCTGTAATAAATTGTTGAGCTGCCGTTACAATACAAGTCTACAAGAATAAGCAGGTTGTATTGTGCGGTTGATTCCCACTCTGATATTGATGTGTCTTCCGGCGGTCGCTTTGGCAAACCCGCCGCATTCAGGCGCACGCCCGGACATGTCGGTTGAGTGGAGCAACAGCCAGCCAGAACAACGTCAGGCACTGGATAATTTTTATCAGGCGCTGCAACAAATGCCGCCGGGTGCGGGTAATCCCGACATCAACGAGCGACAGCGTCATCTTGAACAGCTGCGTGATATGTCGACGGAGCAGCGTCAGGAGATGTTCCGTAACTTCGTTCAGGATGCCGAGCGTCGCCGCTAAAAATTCCTCCCTTAAGAATTGCGTCATTTCGGCAATGGACAAATCCCATCCAGCCGATACAGTGGAGCCCGTCTAATCTCGGGAAACCAGCATGAAAACACGTATCACTGAACTTTTAGGTATCGAAGCTCCCCTGATCCTTCCGGGGATGAGCTGGATCTCTACTCCTCAGCTTGTTGCTGCCGTATCGAATGCGGGCGGCCTTGGTATTCTTGCCAGTGGGCCTCTGACTCCAGAAGAAACCCGAGCCGCTATTCGTGAAATCCGTGAACTGACGGATAAACCTTTCGGCGTAGGCGTGACTCTGCTCATGCCGGGCGCGAAAGAAAATGCCATGATCGCACTGGAAGAAAAGGTACCTGTTATTAACTTTTCGCTGGGTAAAGGCGATTGGCTGGTTAAAAAAGCTCATGAATACGGTGGCAAAGTGATCGCTACCGTCGTGTCAGAAAAGCACGCATTATCAGCTCAGAGTATCGGTGCGGATGCTCTGCTGGTGACTGGTCATGAAGCCGCTGCCCACGGCGGTGATGTGACATCACTGGTGCTGGTACCCTCTATCGCCAGCAAAGTAGATATTCCTGTCATCGCCACCGGTGGCTTTGCCGATGCCCGTGGCTTAATGGCAGCGCTTTCTCTCGGCGCCGAAGCGGTAGCAATGGGCTCCCGATTTGCGACCAGTGCAGACAGTCCGCTGCATAACCATGTTAAAGAGACTGTGATTAAGAAGTCCGAGCAGGAAACTATCTACTCTAAAAACTTTGATGGCCTCTGGGCCCGAGTGATGAAGACGCCGCGCTCAGTCAAAGAAACCAAGCGCCCTATGAACCTCATCATCGCGGGTATTGAAGCGACGAAAGCAGCCAAGATCGTTAAACAGCCAGTATGGAAGATCATGCTCGGCATGATGGTGATGCTCGATAAAATCAAGCTGCTCGCATACTTCGGTGCCAGTGTGCCGCGCCTGCAGGCCGCAACAATCAATGGTGATCTTGATAAAGGCGTGCAGTTCATTGGTCAGACTCAGGGTTTGATCGAGGACATACCAACGGTTCAGGAGCTGGTAGATCGTATTCTGGCAGACGCCAAAGCAATGCATGAAAGCAATAACCGCTTCTTTTCCTGATGACGCCATACAGGCTATCTGCGGATAGCCTGTTTTTATTTTTTATATCCCTCTTTTTCATTTACACCTTCCATGAAATGACCTTCTCGGTTTTTTCTGGCCAATTTCATTCCTAGGTATGAGGCTGTCCGGATAATGCACGAATTCGCGTAGTGCTTTTGTAACCCTGTCTCTATTAATCCTTCTTTGTCCGTATAAAGCATTCTTCAAAAGATAGACATACGTATACTTATCCCGCTCTGGCCAAAGCACCAAATAAAAATAACAGGGTGAGGAACAGAAAATGAAAAAGTATCTGCTTACGGCAGTGGTTGCGGCCACTATGTCGGCGGAGGTTTCTGCGATGTCGGAAACTGTTGAAACTGGCTATACAGAGACGAAATATCCCATTGTTCTGGCGCATGGTTTGTTTGGGTTTGACGAAATTCTCGGTGTTGGTTACTGGAATAAAGTCCCCGAAACTCTGCAAGAAGACGGTGCAGATGTCTACCTGACACAAGTGGCTGCGGCGAACAGTCCTGAAATCAGAGGCGAGCAGTTAATTCCACAAATTGAAGAAATTCTGGCGATTACAGGCGCTGAGAAAGTAAACCTGATCGGACACAGCCACGGTGGTCCGACTACGCGCTATGTTGCCTCTGTGCGCCCCGATTTAGTGGCTTCCGTCACCTCTATTGGTGGTGTGAATAAAGGCACACCGGTTGCTGAAGGTGTAAACGGAATAAGTGGAAGTCCGGAGAATCCCTCTCTCGTAACGAACCTGGGCAATGCTCTGGCCACGGTCATCGACTTTGTTTCTGGCGGTGGATACGAACAGGATCTGGCAGCATCCGTGGGCTCAATGACCTTTGCTGAAGCAGAGCGTTTCAATGAACAGCACCCAGGTGGCGTTCCTGAAACGACATGTGGTGAGGGAGAATACGAATATCAGGGAGTGAGATATTACTCCTGGACCGGATCTCAGGTACTGACCAATGCGCTTGATCCTTTTGACTATGTATCGGCGGCAGCCTCACTCTTCTTCCCGGCAGGCGAAGCAAACGATGGTCTGGTGGGAGCATGCTCTACGAACCTGGGGATGGTTATCCGCAACGATTTCAAAATGAACCATTTTGATGAAGTAAATCAGTTGCTCGGATTACATGGTTTAAATGAAACCGATCCCCTGACTGTTTTTCGTACACACGCTCATCGTTTAAAACGACACGGTCTATAGTCCTGATAAAATAGACCACAATTAAAAAGAGAAATTAAACCGATTCTGATCATTCTTTCTGACAGGCTATTAAAAATTAGCCTGTCTTTCTTCGGTTTTTAATTTTCGATAATAGTCTGTTAAGGGGTATCTCTCACTCTTAGGTATTAGCGCGTCCGGATAATTCACCTCGAATGTAGTTGTTTTGTAACCCTGTCTTTATAAGTACTTTTATGTCCGGATAAAGCATTTTATACAAGATAAACATTTGTATACTTTTTTCGCTCTGGCCAAAGCACCAAATAAAAATAATAGGGTGAGGAACAGGAAATGAAAAAATATCTGCTTACAGCAGTAGCAGCAGCTACTGTGTCTTCACAGGTTATGGCTATGTCCGAAACCTTAGAAACCGGGTATACCGAAACAAAATATCCTATCGTACTTGTTCATGGTTTTCTTGGATTTGATCAGCTGGTCGGTGTTGATTACTGGTATAACATTCCGGAAACACTGCAACAGGATGGCGCAGAAGTATTTGTTGCAACAGTATCAAATACTAACTACCCAGAAGTTCGCGGTGAACAACTAATTGAGCAGGTTGAGGATATTCTGGCTATTACAGGCGCAGAAAAGGTAAATCTGATTGGGCACAGCCATGGTGGTCCTACGACGCGCTACGCTGGGTCAGTGAGACCGGACATTATTGCATCGGTTTCCTCTATTTCTGGCGTCAATAAAGGCACAGTCGTGGCTGATACACTCATGGAATGGTCCGATAACTCTGATGTGTTCGGGGCGGCCTTTGATGTATTTATTTCAGGGATTTCTGGGTTTATATCCTTTGCTTCGGGCAGTGATCTTCCACTGGCGCCTGTTGAGTCTGTGCGGTCAATGACAACTGATGCATCGGTTATCTTCAATGCAGCACACCCCGGTGGAATTCCAGAAAGTGATTGCGGCGAGGGGGACTATGAATATAACGGCGTGCACTACTACTCCTGGGCCGGAGCGAAGCCAGCGACCAATCTCCTGGACCCGCTGGAGCCGATTACTATCGCGTTCTCGCAGTTCTTCCCTGACGGGGTTGCTAACGATGGTTTTGTCGACCCGTGCACGAGTAACCTGGGTATGGTCATCCGCAATGATTTTGCTATGACCCATCTGGATGAGGTGAACCAGATGCTCGGTATTCATGACCTGAGCGAAACCGATCCTTTGACGGTGTTCCGCACGCACGCTAACCGCCTCAAGAACGACGGTCTCTGATATGAAAGTCAGCATAGTCGTTGTCGCTTTAGTGATGTCAGCGGCTGTCGCTGGCTTCTTTTGGCTCCCTCAGGGAGGCGTTGTGATCAGCCAGTCAGAACCCTCTTCGTCGCAATCTATTGACGCCAGAAGACCGATAGCTGACAGCCCGTTACGTTCACGTTTCCTGCAATCGGCAACATTCAGAGGTGCTACTCCGGATGGACGGCTGCAGGTATTGAATGGAAACCTGTTGGTAAATCGCGATCTCAAACGGTGGATGGATTTCTATCTCAGCTCTGTGGGTGAATTCAGTATTCAGGAAATCACTGAATTTATGGAAGCAGAGATGCGCACTTTGCCAGCGCCTGCTGATCAGCAGGCGCTGGACCTTTTACATAAGTATCTTGCGTATCTTGATGATATTTCGCGCTACGATGAAGTCAGCGGAAGAAAAGTGAATGGCGCCGATCTGGATGGTCTGGTCGCGCGTATGGAGTGGTTAGAAGATCTGCGCCGTATCTACTTTGCTGATACTACGATTGCTGCATTTTTCGGCGACGATGAGGCGTTGGATCGCTATTCTCTAGAAAGAATGCGACTTGCTAAGAACGGTGGTGACACGGCGGCACTGGACCAACTGGAAGATACATTGCCACTTCATCTGCGTGTTGCGAGGGAGAAAGCCCGAAGTATCGAAACCTCTCAGAGTTTGCGGGATACCATCGATGACCCTCAGGCACTCTGGGAGGCCAGGAAAGAGCGATTTGGGCAAGCCGCTGCAGACCGGCTGGCAGCTCTGGATGTTGAACGCCAGCAGTGGCATGCCCGACTGTCAGACTACAGAGCCTTTCTGGAACACAATGCAGATAAGAAAAATATTGATGATCTGACTGAGGCCTACCTGACTGAGCATTTTTCTCCTGTTGAGCAGAAGCGTGTCGATGCTGCGTTACAGGCAAGCTCAGATTAGCTTCTGTAGAGCGTAAGTGTTAATCCCCAGCATCAGCAAGAAGTGCCTGTAATGGTTTAAACAGCGACGGTGCTGAGATCAGAATATTGTCACCGCACAGCTGGGGGTTCATTTCTTCATTTAATGCCTGGATATGTCCAAAACAGGCTCCAGCCTCGCGGGCGATCAGTTGCGCTGCGGCAAAGTCCCAGGGTTTGACCGATTCGTAGTAACCATCCAGACGCCCACAAGCTACCCAGCAGATATCCAGTGCTGCAGAACCTAAGCGGCGTATATCTGCGCAGTGCGCCAGAACGTGCTCAAGTCGCCGCATTAATAAAGCGAGGTTATCAATCTCGTATGGGAAACCGGTGGCGATGATTGAGCGGCCAAGATCCGTTTTATCTGAGCAGTGAATCGGTACATCGTTGAGCCGTGCGCCTTTTCCTGCCTGTGCATGGAATGTCTCATTGAGAAATGGATTGTGAACGACACCCACTCGCGCTTTTCCATTGTGATAGTAGGCAATCGAGACAGCGACCTGAGGGTGATTGTGAGCAAAATTAACGGTGCCATCGATCGGGTCGACGATCCATAAGTGTTCCTGTTGGCCTGCCTTTGCCAGCTCATCGGGATTCAGCTCTTCAGACAGAATCTGATGATCCGGGTAGTTACGACGAATCGCGGCTGTAATCAGCTCGTCAGCCGCGACGTCAGCCTGGGTAACCAGTTCGCTGCCATTTTTGTAGGACAACGACAGTGACTTTCTTTGGCTGGCAATCAGGTCGCCTGCCTCTTTAGCTAATCGCAGTGCTAATGTCAGAATATTGGTCTCGTGCATGTTCCAGTCACCACAGGAGTTCAGTGTTTGCGAGTATGCGCTTCGAAAACACGGCTTACCAGAGAGCCGGACCGGGTCGGGAAGGTGAGAGAGTGTTACACTGTATCTTTTTAGCGTCTGAGCAAAGGGTATGACACGAGTACATCTGATCACTGGGTTTCTGGGAGTGGGTAAAACAACTGCCATTCTGGACCTTTTGCAACAGTCCCCCGGTAACGAGAAGTGGGCCGTATTAGTGAATGAATTTGGCGAAGTGGGTGTCGATGGCGCCATCCTCGAAGCCAATGGCGCTGTCGTGCGTGAAGTGCCCGGCGGTTGCCTGTGTTGCGTGTCCGGGCTGCCGTTTCAGATGGGGCTGAATATGTTGCTCGCCAAAGAAAAACCCGACGTTCTGTTAATTGAACCTACCGGCCTGGGGCATCCTCGCAAAGTACTGACCACACTGCGCAGCGATGACTATCGCGATCTGCTGACGGCTGGAGCCAACCTCTGCCTGATCGACCCACGTCATCTGAAGGACTCACGCTACACCGATAATGATACCTTTAACGATCAGATCACACTGGCTGATGTACTGGTCGCCAATAAAACCGATCTTTGCTCCGTTGATGATCTGGCGGCATTCGATGCATTGGCGGCATCAGCAACACCTCCTAAGGCGGAGGTTGTACGCACGCAACAGGGCCGGCTGGAGGCTTCCTTGCTGGAATTGTCCACCAACCCTGAGCGCCTGCAATTGAAAGATCGCGGCCATCATCATCACCACAGTAAAGAGCCGGCTGCGCCGGTTGCCTTGCAGGCCGGTGAGGAGATTCGTCGTCTGGAAAGCCACGGTGAGGGGCACTTTTCCTGCGGCTGGCTGATCTCTGGCGAATGGGTGTTTTCTCTCGATGCGCTGCGCCACTGGTTTGACCAGCTCGATTCGGATGAGGGGAGGGTGGTGCGTGCGAAAGCATTAATCCACACCGAGCAGGGGCATTATGTTCTCAATTGGCGTGATGGTGTACTTTCAGAAATGCCGACCCGCGCGCTGGAAGAAAGTCGGCTGGAAATTATTACCGAAACCACACCAGATGCTGACGCATTGGAAATGTCACTGAAAAACTGTCGGAGCGAACAATGAAATACTGCCCGCAATGCAAAGCTGATATCAATATTCAGGTCATTGATGGTGAAAAGCGACGCGCTTGTGCAGTGCAATGTGGCTTTGTCTTCTGGGATAACCCGACACCCGTGGTGGCAGTCGTAGTCGAAACGCCAGATGGTGTGGTGTTGGCCCACAACAAGCTCTGGCCCGCGGGCAAATACAGTATTATTACCGGCTTTCTGGAGCGTGGAGAAACGCCTGAGATCTGTGCTCTGCGAGAAACCGAAGAAGAACTCGGCTTAAAAGCAACACAGGCTGACTTTATTGGTTTCGAGCTGTTCGATGGCAAAGGTTTTAATGGTCATGAATATAATCAGATCATTATCGGCTTTCATATCTACGCGGAGGGGAATATCGCACTGGATGAGAATGAACTGGATGAATACAAAATCATCCCCGTTGAAAAACTGAAAGGCTGGGGTTCGGCGACCGGAAAAATCGTTCAGCGCTGGCTCGACGGGAAAACCTCTTAAGACATCATTGAGTGCCGGGAAACCTTATAAAAAATACGTTTAATAAACCGTAATAAATACGCCGTAAAACCGTAAGAAAAGTGACCCGGCAATGACATCTGTTTCTGACTGAATACCCGCTGGTTTTTCTACCGGATGGTGATGTAATGAAACGTTCTCTTCTCTGGCTGGCAATGCTCTCTGCGAGTGCTGCGCATGCCGATATTCTGATCAATGAAACCGATGCTGATACCCCCAGCACCGACACGGCTGAATTTATCGAGCTTTATGATGGCGGTCTCGGTGCTCAGTCACTGAATGGCCTGTCATTAGTTCTGTTTAATGGTAACGGTGATGCCAGCTATAAATCCATTTCACTGAATGGCTTTCAGACCAACGCTGATGGGTACTTCGTTGTTTGCGGCGATGATAGCAACGTCAGCAATTGCGACCTGGATCTGTCGCCTGACAGCAATCTGGTTCAGAACGGCGCAGATGCCGTTGCACTGTTTTCCCGCCCGGCGTCAGACTTTCCGAATGGTACCCCTGTAACGACGGACGGCCTGATCGATGCGGTTGTTTACGACACCAATGATAGTGATGACGCTGGCCTGTTACCTCTGCTGAATGCCGGTCAGCCTCAACTGAACGAAGCCATGAGCGGCAATAAAGATCAGCATTCGTTGCAAGGTTGTTCGGGCGGTGCCCGCGACACCGAAGGCTTTGTTGCTGATCTGCCAACGCCGGGCGAAGCAAATGCCTGTGGCGGCAGTGAGCCTGAGCCAACACTGGGTGCCTGTGGTGATGTCGCTACCCCGATCAGCGCAATTCAGGGATTAATTACAGATATCGCGAACGATGCCAGCCCAATGAATGGCCAGCAGGTCATCGTTGAAGCCATCGTGACTACCGACCTGCAGGGCGGCACTCTGGCGAACGGCGAATATTCTTACCAGTACAGTGGTTTCTGGCTGCAGCAGGCCGACAATGAAACCGATACTGACCCGATTACTTCGGAAGGTGTATTTGTTTACAACTACAGCGAGAACGTCTCTGTTGGTGATCGCGTGCGTTTGCAGGCAACGGTTGGCGAATACAACAACGTAACTCAGTTGAGCAATATTTCTGATATTGCCGTCTGCTCGTCAGGCAATGCATTGCCGGCAGCCATTGAGCTGACTCTGCCGGTGGCTGATCTGGCCGAATTCGAAGCGGTCGAAGGCATGCTGGTAGAAAGCGATCAGTCGCTGCTGATCAGTGACCTGTTTGGTACCGGCTACGGCTTCGGTAATTACGGCCAGTTTGCTGTGTCTTCACGTCTGCATTTTCAGGGTACTGAAATTGCGCTGCCGGGTTCAGCCGAAGCGCTGGCGGCAAAGCCAAATCGGGTGCTGGACACGCTGTTAATTGATGACGGTGTGTCGGCGTCGTATCCGGAATTTATTCCTTTCCCGGATGACTCGGGTTTCTCCGCAGATAACCCGGTACGTATCGGTTATTCTGTTCCTGCGTTCGCTGGTGTGATGAACGCGTTCCGCGATAATTACACGGTTATTCCAGCGGCGATCACCATTGATCCTACACACCCACGCACATTGGCGCCTCAGGTATCTGAGCAGGCGAACCTGGTGGTTGTGGGTATGAATGTTCTTAACTTCTTTAATGGCGATGGTATGGGGGGCGGCTTCCCGACGTCTCGTGGCGCCCCAAGCGCTGACGCGCTTGATATGCAGACCGCGAAGATCGTTGCAGCACTGGATGCCATGAACGCTGATGTGATTGGTTTGATGGAGCTTGAGAACGACGGCTGGGATGCAGAGAGCGCCATTGTTGAACTGACAGAAGCTTTGAACGCTGTGCAGGCGCCGGGTGATGAATATTCTGTGATTAATCCGGGCGGTAGTCGTATCGGTACTGACGAAATTGCTGTTGGTCTGATTTATCGCGCTGATCGCGTCACACCGGTGGGTGCAGCGCGTGTCCTTGATTCCAGTAATTCACCACTGGATGAAAATAATATCCCGCTGTTTGATGACACGAAAAACCGCCCTGCATTAATTCAGACCTTTAATGTTGATGGCCAGGAAATCACCTTTGCCGTTAACCACCTGAAGTCAAAAGGGTCTGCGTGTAATGAGCCGAACGAAGGGTTGGATGGTCAGGGCAGCTGCAACATTAACCGTACCCGTGCGGCACAGGCCTTAGTTGAATTTCTCGCTGACGATGAGCAGGTGATGATTCTTGGCGACCTGAATGCGTACAGCCAGGAAGATCCGATGCAGGCGTTCTACTCCGCCGGTTTCACCAACCTGAAATACACCGATGCCGCCACCGAAGAGCGGCCATACAGTTATACCTTCTCGGGCCTGCTGGGTTCACTGGATCACGCACTGGCGACTGACGATCTGCTCGCTCAGGTGGTGAGTGTGGATGCGTGGCACATTAACTCGGTTGAAGATTCGCTGGTGGATTACCTGACCGAAGCCAATGGTCAGCCATATCGCTCGGTGGATAGTTACGCAGCGCCGGATGCTTACCGCTCATCGGATCACGATCCGATTGTGGTCGGCCTGATGATCGAAGAGCCAAACGTTGCTCCAGAACAGGTAGCGGATATCCCGGCGATTGAAGTGACTCGCCGTAACCAGAATATTGCTGTCGATCTCAGTGCGTATGTGACTGATGCCGACGGTGATCTGCTGTCTTATCAGGCGGTCACACTGCCGCAAGGCATGACGCTGAGCTCAATGGGTGTGTTGTCAGGTGTGGCTGATCGTGATCTTCTGAATCAGCTGCCTGTGTCGGCAACGGTTGAAGTCAGCGATGGTGGAGAAAGCATTCAGCTGGTCGTAGACATTCGTGACGAGCGCCCGGCCGCAAACTTCTTCAACCGGGTTTACGAATTCTTCCGTTCGATCTTCTCCTGGCTGTTTGGGCGTTAATTTCTGAATAGATCTGGTCTGCTTGTCAGGTCAGGCCAGATCAGACGTTAACGTCGCCTGTGCTGGACTAGGAGGGCCCTAGCAGCACAGGTAGGGCTCCCCGACTGGCGAAGCTACTTAGTAAGGCTTCCCAGTCGGGGCTCAATAATTCATTCCGATATCCTTGAATAAATACGTTCCTTTCTTTCAGGCTGATACCTTTAAAGGCCGTTGTGGTATCCAGCCAATCTTCCTCAATACCAATAATATCCTCCGCTGAAATTAACAGATAAATATCTTTGTACGGGCAGATATTCTGAGCGCTGGCGACTTCTGTGGCATAACAGTCAAAGCAAATATTGGGCAGCGACTCTGCGAGTTGCTCGGTAATGTCAGAAGGACAACCCGCGGTGCAGATCATCGCAGCGCAAGACATGGCACCTGGATTCTTTGGTTTTTCTTGCGTTGGGTACAGAGGGATTCGCTTGCGCATACCGGTTACACCAGATGGTGACTGATAAACTGCATTTCGCGGACAAGGTTACGAAGACTGCGCTCACCACCGGGGCGGGCTTTGTACATATGCCGAAGAGCAAAAAACACCTGATATAAAGCATCAAAGCAGAGTGTACGTGAGGCTTCCTCCCGCTCAGGGTCGAGGCTGGTTGAACGTAGGGTTGTGTAGATTCTGCGCAGCCAGCTTTCCTGAAGACGCGTTAAGCCTGAGGTTCCGGCACTGATGGCAAGGTCGAGGCCTGTATCCAGATAATGATCCAGTAGCTCGCTGTTCAACGTGCGACTGTTGGTGATGCTCTGCTCAAGCGCTGTAAACTGATCGCTCTGGGACATTCCTGCGCTGGTAGGGCGGGGCTGTAAGTTGTCTGGAACTGATTGCATGGATCGCATTAGCTATTCCTCCATCGGATAAGAATAAGTTAATGCGAACCATTATCAGTTGCAACTATAAGTCTATTGCAAATATTTATCAGGAATGTCGTTTAAATAGATAAAGCAAAAATCACCAGCTGAAGGACTTCTCCCCCCGAGCGTTGAGTTTGATCCAACCGTCGCTGTCAGATTCTCCTTCAGATTCGTCCCAGCCACTGTTACTACAGCGGATTTCGGTTTCTAGCGCAGTCCATGCCGCGCGTGCTGCTTCCAGATCGGTATTCCAGGGGGTGCCATTCTGTTTGAACCAGAGGCTTGAGAAGTTCTTCTCTGCATTGGCATTCATGTATATGTCCATTTTTCCACAACGCCAGTGTTGATGAGTCCCTGTGTCTTTTATGGTTTCCAGGTCACCCAGCTCAGCACCTAGCCATTCAGTGACTTTGGCTGGGTCGCCTTTCATCAGGTAAATCTCAAGGTCTGGGAAGCGTTCAGTCATTGCGGGTATCCGAAAACAGTCGAAGTAAGGTAAGCATTATATAGGCGGCCAGCGACATAATGGCACCACTGGTTGCGATTGCCAGCCCGACCAGTGTGACGACCTCCTGAGTCAGAGAAGGAGATATCCTGTTATCAGCAAACAGCATGGCGCCAGAACCGGCAAAAAAAAGCGTAGCGCCTATTGAGAAGCGGGTCAGGTATCGTCTTTCCTTCCCCTGTTTTGAACTGATCCACTCTTTTAATGGCATATGTTGGTGCTGTTCGGGTACTCGCCCGATCCGGTAGGTAAGTCAGGTTAGTAGTGTAGGAGGCTTATCGGGTTGAAGAAAGAGGTACTTAGTTTGGAAAAAGCGGTACTTGGTTTAGAAGAGGACGCAGCTACCGCCAGCGGGCGACAGTGACCCCAGTAGCTGCGCATTCAGGCCACCCTCATAGCCTGACATCATCATAAGCCCTGAATGCGCTGATGGGGATGTGGCAGAGTGTCGCAGCGCAGGATTGAAACCGCCGGGCTGATCACATATAATCGCCGCCCTTCGTTTTTCTGTGCCGTGTAAATGGTACTGAAATCCGGACTCCTTGCCTTACCGGATGGGCCGGAAGGCTATAAACCCATAAGGAGCTGAAAATGCGTCATTATGAAATCGTTTTCCTGGTTCACCCGGACCAGAGCGAACAAGTACCAGCGATGGTTGAGCGTTACACCAACACCATCGAATCTACTGGCGGTAAGATCGACCGTTACGAAGACTGGGGCCGTCGTCACCTGGCATACCCAATCAACGACGTGCACAAAGCGCACTACATCCTGATGAACGTTGAGTGTACTCAGGAAGCGCTGGATGAGCTGACTACTAACTTCCGTTACAACGACGCTGTTCTGCGTAACATGGTTATCCGTCGTGACGAAGCTGTGACTGAAATGTCTCCAATCAAAGCGGCAGAAAGCCGTGAAGACCGTCGTCGCGCTGAGCGCAACGAAGCTTCTGAAGCGAAAACCGAACAGTCTGAAGAAAAGGCTGAAAAAGAAGAATCTTCAGCTGAAGACAACGCTGAGTAATAGGAGATCAGATCATGGCTCGTTTTTTCCGTCGTCGTAAGTTCTGCCGTTTCACCGCTGAAGG
>MDSZ01190419.1_pt1 | contig 22069 bp, 19 predicted proteins | sample 811201 | NCBI WGS metagenome assembly MDSZ01 (sample SAMN05326647, study PRJNA326480) | marine metagenome | isolation source: seawater | place: Indian Ocean: North | collected 2010 | reverse complement strand
CCATTTAGATATGCACCCGTTTCATCAACTGCTTCAATATCTAAACGATATTCTAAATTAGGAGTTAGTCCAGATGCATTAACTAAAAGGTCAATCATACCGTTGTTTTGAGAAATATCATATTCAGAATTCATTACAGGTTCTACCAAAGTAACAGTCTCATTTCCATTTACAACAGGCTCTGATTGAGCTGAATTATAATCGTCCCACCATTGAACTAAATCAGGTTCATCAACAACATCAAGTAATATTGTATCATTCATATTTCCTAAATTCATTACATCAATATTTACATCTAATGTTGAACCAGGATTAACTAATACTAACCCTCCAACCCCTACATTACTTACGTCAAGTGATGCTTCATAATGAGGTTCAACAGACAATATTGCATCTATTGATGAACTTTCAGAACTACCAGTTTGATTTACTATAAATTCAACAACTGTTTGATCGGAAAGTAAGGCAAGTGAATCTAATGCTACAACAACTGTAGTTGAACTTGAAAAAGTAGGTAGTACGTCTTCTATCGTTGAATCTACAATACTAATATTCCAAGCAGGATTATAATTTTGGTTAATCTCAATAGAATAATCATTAATTTGTGAATCATTATTATGTATTGTAAGCGTTATATTGGTTGTTGTTCCAGGGGTAATTGATAAATGCTGATTTGACAGACTTAATTCAATTGCTCCTTCTGCAGAGGTACTAGATATTAATGGAGAAAGCGCAGAAATTAAAACTAAAAATGCCAATATAATTCCTGACCTTCGACTAGATTCTGTTATTCTCACAAACACTGGGACATAATACGCCCCTATAAGGGGCGTGGGAGAAAATATCACTCCTTGCGCAACATTTCCATCTTTTCTGGAATTATCCGTTCCCAACTAAAATGACCTGTACTTGTAGGATCTCTACCAAAATGTCCTCCAGATGCACTAACAAAATATATTGGATTTCTTAGTTCCAAAGTTTCGATAATATTTTTTGGTGTGAAATCAAAAACTTGGGAAATTCTTGATTCTATTTCAGCATCTGAAATTATTCCAGTTGAATGTGTATCTACATTGATACTAACTGGTTCATCTCTACCTATTGCATAAGCAACTTGAATTGTACACTTGTCTGCTAAACCACTAGCCACCACATGTTTTGCTACCCATCTAGTCATATAAGCTGCTGATCTATCTACTTTTGTTGGATCTTTTCCACTAAAAGCACCACCTCCGTGAGGAGCACTTCCCCCATAAGTATCGACAATGATTTTTCTGCCTGTTAATCCTGCATCTGCGTAAGGACCTCCAGGGTCTACAAATCTTCCAGTACCATTCACAATTATTTTTGTCTCGGAATCAATCAACTCCTTAGGAATTACATAATTTATAACATGTTGAACTAATTCTTCATGAATAAATTCTCTTTCTGATTCAAGGCTTCCAGTTTTATGAATCAAATCTTCATGTTGATTTGCAAGAACAATAGTAGATGCTCTCAAAGGGATGCCATCTTCTCCATATTCAATTGTAACTTGACTTTTACCATCTGGCCTAACCCAAGGAAGTATGTCTTTCTCTCTAACTTCCGTTAAACGCCTTGTTAATTGTTGAGATAAGATACTCGGAAGAGGCATATAAGTTCCAATTAATCCAGGAAATGATTCTGACTCAGTACAAGCATAACCAAACATCATTCCTTGATCTCCAGCACCACCGACATTTACTCCATCAGAAATATCGGGTGATTGTGTTGTAATTGCTACATGGACTTCACATAAATCTTCACTTGTAGCATCCATACCAATACTATGGGAATTGTACCCTACTTTTGCACATGTATCCCTTGCAATCTTTTCATAATCTGGTATTTCTCCATTAACTGTAACTTCCCCACCTAAAACAATTAAACTCTTATTTTCCATACCTTTAACCAATGTTTCAACTGCAACTCTAGCAAATGGATCAACACGGATACAAGCATCTAATATTGCATCACTTACTTGATCACACAGTTTATCTGGGTGTCCAGAACTTACAGATTCAGAAGTAAAAAGACGTTCTCCCATAACTTGCCCTAATAGAAGTAGTTCATGAAAAGTTCGGTGAATTTTTTGCGCCAGTTTGAAGGAGTATATGCCCTCGGGAGTTCATGGGCGACTCTAACGAAGTCAATTGGCATCCTACTAATTATCGAACAAACACATTAGAAGAAATAGCATCTAATGGAGAACAATTCTTAGGAACGACTGCTACATTATGTGGATTTGCAGAAGTAATTAGAGGAAAAGGTGCAGTATGTTTTATTAAATTGAGAGATGGTACTGGAAGTTTACAAGCGTTCATCAAAAAAGGAAATGTAAGTGATGAAGAATTAGAAATGGCTCAAACTGCAAGTAGAGAATCTACATTTCAAATAACTGGAGAAATTGCAAAAAAGAGACCTCCAAAAGTTCCTGAAGGAGAACCATTGCCTCCTCCAGAATATGAAATAGTTGCATCAAAAATCATAATTCTTTCTCTTGCCGAAACACCAATGCCACTAGGAGTTACTGATAAAGTTGAAGTGGGCATGGATGTAAGACTAGATAATAGATTCTTAGATTTAAGAAGAAAGCATATCAATGCAATGTTTAAACTGCGTAGTAGAATTTTACAATACGGTAGAGAACATTTAATTTCTGAAGGATTTGGAGAAATAAATAGCCCAAAAATCATTGCTGCTGCTGCTGAAGGAGGAACAAATTTATTTCCAATAAAATACTTTGATAGAGATGCATATTTATCACAAAGCCCACAATTATACAAACAACTAGCAGTAATGGGAAATTTAGAACGTGTTTTCGAAATAGGGCCTGCATTTAGAGCTGAAAAACACGACACATATAGACACCTCAATGAATTTATATCCTTTGATATAGAAATGGCTTGGGCAAGTGACGAAGATGTAATGCAAGTTCAAGAACGTATGATTTCACATATATGGAGCGAAATAAAATCAAACGATCAATCATTAATTGATGACATTAATGAATTTAGAGTTTCAGAGGAAAAGGAGCCAATTGTGGTTAATGTTCCATCAATTCCATTTCCACGAGTATCATATTGTGAAGCTATTGAATTAATTCAAAACAAAGGTGTTGAAATTAATTGGGGAGACGACATAGAAGCACATCATGCAGACATGCTAGCTGAAAAATATTCAGAATTCTATTTCATTCCAAAATGGCCTATGGACATGAAACCATTCTACATATTCCATGACAAAAATGAAACTTCTGCTACTGGAGGGCAATTATCTAGAGGTTTTGATTTAAATTATGGCCGTGATGAAATGACAAGTGGGGGACAAAGAGAGCATAGGGCTGATGTACTAACTCAAAATTTAATTGATGTTGATTTAAATCCTGATGATTTTGATTTCTACATAGATGGTTTCCGTTATGGAGCTCCACCGCATGCAGGTTGGGGACTTGGTGTTGCAAGATTATTGATGGTCCTTACAGGTGCTGGAAATGTTAGAGAAACTGTATTGTTTCCAAGAGATAGAAGACGTTGTACACCCTAATCAGATTAAACTTCAACGATTGTATTGAAGACTAAGAACTATTCCGATGGTCATGGGCAAGCCACGTTTTGCGTTTCTTCTTCTCAAAGAGCACCCCTATGGAAGAGAAATGTTGAAACAAATACTATCAAAAGGATTTGTTCCCAAAATTGTTATTGAAGAAGATTCAGACATAGGAACTGAAGAAAGGGAAAAATTCCTAAAACGTATTGAAGGGCATCCTATAGCTCCTGAAATTAAGGCACAATTAGCGAATTTAAATGTCCCTCACGAAACTGTTAATATTCATAATTCTGAAGAAGTTATGCCATATCTTGAAAATTTAGAATTAGATTTAATTGTATTTGGAGGAACAAGAATTATCCGTGGAGAAATTTTAGATTACCCATTACATGGAGTAATTAATTCTCATCCAGGATTATTACCAGATTGCAGGGGTTCTGCTTCTCCTGCGTGGTCTGTTTATCATGACATTCCTATTGGTTCATCAACTCATTTCTGTGATAACGGAATTGATACTGGAGATTTATTACTTCGTAGAGAAGTTCCAGTAAAAAGAGGCATGACTTACGAAGACCTTTGTTATGAAACCTTAGTATTGGCAGGTGTATTAATGAAAGAAGCATTAATTGCTTATGATGAAGGTCGATGGGATGAATTGAGACACCCTCAAGGAGATAGTGATTGGCCAACATTTAGAAATGCACCTCAAGAGATTCTTGATAAAGTAAACCAAAAGTTAGAAAATGAAACCTATGAACACTATGTTGATTAAAAATACAAATGAGGAATTAAAATGACAGATGAGGAATTTCCATACAAAAATACAGTATTAAAAGGATATAGAGCACTAATATGTGGTGCATCAAAAGGCATTGGAAAAGCAGCAGCACAATCTATGGCTAAAGCAGGAGCAGATCTAATAATTTGTTCTAGAAGTAAAGAGGTCTTAAACCAATTATGTAGCGAATTAAATAATTTAGGTGCTAGTTCTGCAAAAGCACTCTCACTTGATTTAGAAGATACTGCAAATGTAGAAAAATATGTATCCGAATTACTTTTAGATGGACCAATACACATTCTAATTAATAATGCATCTGGACCTCCAGGAGGACCATTACTCGAAACTGAAATTGAAGAATTTGTTCCTGCATTCAAAAGACATCTTCATGCATCGCATACAATTACAAAAATGCTAATCCCGGGAATGGAAAAATCAGGGATGGGTAGAATTGTGAATGTAATCTCTACATCAGTCAGAGAACCCATAGAGAATATTGGATTATCAAATACATTGAGAGGTGCAATGGCTTCTTGGTCAAAATCACTATCAAGAGAATTACCTCCATGCATTACAATCAACAATATACTACCTGGTTTTACAGACACGGACAGATTAAATTCCCTAGCTAAATCAATTAGTGATAAAACGGGCAAAGACATTTCAGAAATTCAACAAAAATGGCTTGAACAAGTTCCAATTAAGAGATTAATTAATCCTCAAGAAACCGCATTGGCAATTACATTCTTGTGTTTACCATCCAGTGGAGGAATTAGAGGAGTTAGTATGGCTGTTGATGGCGGAAGAATGAGATCTATATGAGTGATTTAAATGGAGTTTGATATCTTTTTTTCTATTAGTCAAACTCCTGATGCAAATGGAATTATTCCCTCTGAAGACACAATGTACACAAATTTCTTTACGCAACTAGAAGTTGCTGATAATCTTGGATTTGGTGTCGCATGGGTTGCTCAATCTCATCTTTCAACTGAAACTCAAAAATTAAACAAAAAACCAGTTATACCTCACTGGCAAGGAGAAGTAGGGTTATGCACAGATTTCTTTCAATTAGCACATCAAATGTTTGCTAGAACAAAAAATATCGAAGTTGGTAGTGCTGTAATGAGTATTTTTTGTAACGGTGGACCAATTGGAATGGCTGAAAGGATTGGAGCATTTCTTGCCTTACACGGACTGAATAAAAATGAAAATCGGAAATTAAACATTGGTTTTTCATCAGGACGTTTTGAATTTATGGCCAGACCATATGGAATCGTTCCAAGAAACAATGTTGAAGATGCAGCATGGCCTGTATTACGTAGTCAAATATTCCTAGAAGCATGTGATATTTTCTTAAGGCTAATTCGCGGAGATGTGGTTTCTAGTGAAGATATTCGCAAAACAGTGTTAACAAGGGATCTTTTTAGGGATGATGAATCATGGGAGAGTGTACAAAATTCAAAAATGGAATCAGAACAAAATTCAGAAAAAAGTACCCATATTAACATCCCCAACAGGTGGGAATTTGAGAAAATAAAAACAATTCCTCAAAAGTGGAATAGAGGGCTGTTAAATCTAATAGCTGGTACTCATGACCCATATGCACAGAAGTTTTGCAATACAATTTATCCAGTTAATGTATTCAATCTCTCAATTACCTCTCCTGAGATTATTGATTCAACTCACAAAAGAATGAAAGAAGACTTCCATAAAGATGGAGGTCCTTGGAAAAGAAGAAATATGCCTAGAACTGTATTTGTATTCATTAATGAAGAAGAAGGTTTGTCTAAAGAAGAGAAAAATATAGAAGCAAAAAAAGAAGCTGAAGAGGCCTTAGGAAGTTATTGGAATGCCCTTGAAGGAACTATTGATCCTGAAAAAATTTCAAAAGCTGCAAATAATGCATTAATTGGCGATTCTGAAGAAATAATTAAACAAATAAAGGAAAGATTTCATCCAGATGATCGGTTAATGACTTGGTTTGATTTCTTTAACCATGATTCCGAAAGAGTTTGTAGAAATATGGCTTCTTTCATGAAATTAGTAGCACCTCATTTTACAAAATAAAGTTGATCATATGAGTATAAAACATGAACAGAAAACTGCAGTATCTCCTGGGAAACCAGGTAGCGAAGTATATCCTGAGTCCCCACTTGGGAAATCAGAAAGAGGTATTGCTACAGGAAGAGATGTTAATTGGCAACCTCTTGTTGATTATCGAAGAAATGGTGTTTCTGAAACTACTATTCATGGTGCTGTTGCATGGGCACACGGCAATGAAATAATACATTCTTTTGGTGGTAATGTTCTTTGTTATGGACGTTCAATGATGAAACCCATAATGATGAAAACATTTGCTAAAATTCTTGAATCTGAAACCACATGGGAACAAAAAGCAATTTCAGTTTCTAGCCATAATGGGGATACTGAACATGTTGCATCTGCGCAATCACTTCTTAAAGAAGCAGAATGGGGATTAATGCAAACCCCATTAGACACCCCTTTAGTTCAATTTGGACGTCAGGTAAGAAGGCCAAGAAGATGGTATCATACATGTTCAGGAGAACATGCAGCAATCCTCAAAGGATGTAAATTAAAAGGTTGGAATCGCGCTGGATATACACTACCTGGCCACGAAGTTTTTCAACATTATTTGTTAAATCTAAAAAAGATATTAGGGGAAGATTGGGAGCCATTAAAAGTAGGTAAAGATGGTTGTGGATTGCCAACTGTTTCCAATACTGTAAATGAATTAGCAATACTTTTTTCTTATTTAGTACGCGATAAAAACTCAGATTGGATTTGGGATTCAATGATTAAAAATCCAGATTTAATTGGTGGTTTTAATCGATTAGATTCAACCATAATAAAATCTTGTGACGGTAAAGTTCTAGCAAAGGAAGGCGCTGATGGATTGCTAGGTCTTTCAATTATTCATGATGATTTTCCTGATGGTTTAGGGGTGGTAATTAAAATTGCACATGGATGGAATCCTCAAGCAACATGGTATGTAGCTAGAGCAATTCTTGGCGTACTCGGTTTTAATCTTCGTAATCCATATCCATTAGATAAACAAAAAGCATTCATTGTACCAGGAATCGTTCCTCCTTCAAAATTAAAAATTCTAGAAGAAATTCCAACTTGGGACGAATGGGATCCTAATACAGACAGATGGCTATATGATTGGAAAAAACACATCAAAAACGGCATTTTTGAAGATTTAGGAGCAATAGGTGAAGAAGAATGAATGCCATTCAAAATTACATCAATGGGGAATTTGTAAGTTCAAAAAATGATGAATGTATCGATAATTTTAATCCTGCTACTAATGAAAAAATTGCAACTATTCCAAGGTCTTCTTCACAAGATATTCAAAATGCTGTGGATGCATGTAATCTTTCAAAATCATCATGGTCTAAATTATCTATTACAGAACGTGCAGAATGGTTAGATAAAATTGCAGACGAACTAGAAAAAAGATTTGAAGAAATTTCAAAATTAGAATCAATAGATACTGGGAAGCCGATTTCTCTTTCAAGAAATGTAGATGCAACAAGATCAGTTAGCAACTTTAGATTCTTTGCAGATTTAGCAAGGAATATGGAGAATAAAATATTTGAAATGAAAGACGCAATAAATAATATTGTCAATAAACCTGTAGGTATTGCTGGATTAATTACTCCATGGAATCTGCCTCTATACCTCCTATCTTGGAAAGTAGCACCAGCATTAGTTATGGGAAATTGTATTATTGCTAAGCCATCAGAATTAACTCCAATAACTGCAAATTTATTAGCTGAGGTAATTCATCAAGTAGGTTTACCAAAGGGAGTTTTTAATTTAATTCATGGATATGGAAATGAATGTGGACAAGCACTTGTATCTCATCCTGAAATAAATTTAATTTCATTTACAGGGGGAACAAAAACAGGAAAAATTGTAGCTAAAACTGCTGCCCCGATGTTTAAAAAAATTAGTCTTGAATTAGGAGGGAAAAATGCAACTATAATACTAAATGATGCGGATTTAAATTCACACATAGACAACATAGTAAGATCTTCTTTTCTTAATCAAGGTCAAGTTTGCTTGTGCGGTTCAAGAATTCTTGTTCATGAATCAATATATTCTTCATTTTTAGAACTGTTCAAACAATCGGTCTCATCAATGAAAATTGGCGATCCACTAGATGAAAATACTCACTTAGGATCATTAATCTCAAACGAACATCTTGAAAAAGTAGATAGTTACGTAAAATTAGCAATTGAAGAAGGAGGAGAAATCCTTTATGGAGGGCAACGTCCTAATTTGAATAATAATTTTGCAGAAGGTGCATTTTATGAACCGACAATAATTGTTGGTTTAGATTACAAATCAAGAACTGCCACTGAAGAAATATTCGGTCCTGTTGTAACAATTCACAAATTTAATGAAATCGAAGAAGCAATACAAATTGCAAATTCTACTAATTATGGCCTTGCAGCAAGCATATGGACTCAAGATGCAACCCTTGGAGAAGATATTGCCGAAAAATTAGATACGGGAATGGTATGGATTAATTGTTGGTTACACAGAGATTTAAGAGTTCCTTTTGGAGGAGTTAAAAATTCAGGATTAGGTAGAGAAGGTGGATTATATTCTCTAAACTTTTTTAGTGAATTACAAAATATTTGTACAATGAATGATTAATATTAAATTAATTATTTCAAAAAATTGAAAGATGAATTATTGAACCAGAGATAGCACCACATAGTAAACCTAATGATAACCAAATTGAATAACGAAATGCTGGAATATATTTCTTTTGCCAAAAATAACACATCCAAAGCCATTGAAGATAAAACATCAGTAATAATGGAAAATAACCATATCCATAAGCAATTAAAAAACAAATAAAACTACAAATAAAATTTCCAATCAACATTTCTTTAAAAGAGGCCTGAAATCTTTTAGATTCTAAAAAAAACAAAGGAATTCCAAATAATAATGAGAAGAATACAAGTAATTGAAATTCAAAAGCAGCACCAATATAATATTCAGAACTCAAATATCCACTATTTATGTAATTATTTTTCATGAATGAAGAAAATATTCCTGCCGGGATCCCAATTAATAAGGGTAAAATTGAAGACTTTAAATCCCCCTTAATCAAATTCTGATTATTGGCAACAACAAACTCATCTTCAACGTTAGAATATTCGGTCACGTTTGGACATCAACAATCATCTTATGAATTCTTTCAATGGGTTCATGTGCTTGTTATGATTCGAACATACATGGGCGGAGGCAGAATTGTTGCTGGGCTTTTAGCACCACATCCTCCACATCTTGTTTATGCAGAAAATCCACCTCAAAACGAGCCAAAAGCAGAATGTGGTTGGGAAACGCTAAGATGGGGTTATGAAAGATTGAGAAAACAACTTGAAAATATTGATTATGATGTTATCGTAATTCTATCACCACATTGGCAAACATATGTTGGTACTCACTTTCTTGGATTAAATAATTTTAAATCTCTAAGTGTGGATCCAATTTTCCCTAACCTATTTCGTTATCATTACGATATTAATATTGATGTTGAATTAGCAAAAATGATTCATGACGAAGCAGAATCCGATGGACTTTCGGTAAGAATGATGGAAAATCCAGATTTTAGAGTAGATTATGGAACTATTACTTCTTGCCACCTTACAAATCCAAAGTGGGATAAACCAATTGTATCTATCTCATCAAATAGATCTGTACATTATTATTCTGTAGAGGTAATGCAAGAAATGATGATTAAATTAGGTGAGGCAACAAGAAAAGCAATTTGGAAAAGTGGAAAGAAGGCGGTTGTAATTTCTAGCAACTCTCTTTCACATCGTCACTTCGTAAATGAATCAGAAGTTCCTGAAGATATGTCAAAAGAGCATATTACAAATCATTCCCAATATTTATGGGACATGAAAATGATTAACATGATGAAAAATGGAAAAACTAAGGAATTAATAGAGATGATGCCTGAATTTACTGAACAAACAGTAGCTGAAACTGATGGAGGTGCACTTACATGGATGCTAAGTTCTCTTAATTACCCAACATATCCAGCAACAATTCATGAATATGGTACAATAATTGGCACTGGAAATGCTATTGCTGCATGGGATACTAATGATGAAAAAAGAACAATTCAAGGTGTGAGTTCAAAATGAATGGAGAAGTTGTATTAGGATTATTTGTGCCCGCACATCCACATCCATTGTTATGTCCTGAAAAAAATCCTGGGTGGGCTAGACTAAGAGAAGCATATGAACAAGCACGAATGATTATTGAAGAAAGTGAAGCGGAATTAATTCTCGTTTATTCCACATTATGGACAAGTATTATTGGACATCAATTCCAAGGATTAAAAGAACCTGAATGGGTTCATGTAGACCATGATTTTCATTACCTTGGGTCTATGCCTTACAAATTTCTTATAGACACTGAATTTGCAGATAATTTGGCTAATTCCGCGAAAGCGAGAGGGTTGGAATCAAGAGTTGTTTCATACCATGGATTTCCAATAGATACTGGAACTGTCGTAGCACTTTCACTACTAAATCCTGACAATAAATTACCAGCTGGTATTTGTTCAAGTAACATGTACTCAAATAGAGCCGAAACTATAGTATTAGGAAAATCAGCTAATGACGCCATTAAAAAATCTGGAAAAAAAGTTGCAGTTGTCGTGGTTAGTTCATTATCAAACAGAATGTTTACAGATAAAATCAAACCTCATGAAGAAAAAATACATTCACAAAAAGACGATGAATGGAATCGTAAAATTCTAGAATTTTTAGACGATGGAAGATTGGAAGATGTAAGTCAATTATCTAGAGAAATTCATCAACAGATTAGAGTTCAAAAAGTTGTCGCGTTCAAACCGATGTGGTGGCTAGCAGGAGTAATGGGGCAACATAACAACTTTGCAGGCAAAGTACATGCATACGAATCTGTGCATGGAGCAGGTTGTGCGGTTGTATCATTAATTCCAAAATTAGATGAAGTTGGAGATAAAGAGTATGATGAAGATGATGTTGAAACATATCACGGTGATCGAAATGTACTAGATACTATAATTCCAGAAGAAGATGAAGAAAAAAATAATGATTTTGAATTATCAGAAGAATCTCCAAATGAAAATGAAGAAAATTTAGAAAATGAAAGTTTTTCTAGTTCTCGTGCACCAAAACCTGTTGGTGCTTATCCACATGCAAGAAAAGTAGGGGATTTATTGTATCTTTCAGGAGTTGGTCCAAGACAACCGAAATCAAATGCAATACCTGGTGGACCAGTAAAAGACATGACAGGGAAGAATTTAGATTACAATATGAAAGCTCAAACAATTGCTTGTATTGAAAATATTAAAACAATTCTTGAGGATTCAGGATCAAGTTTAGAAGACGTTGTTGACGTCACTTCATTCTTAATTAATATGGACAGAGACTTTGCAGATTATAATTCAATTTATGCAGATTATTTTGGTGAAATTAGACCTACAAGGACTACATTAGAGATTAATGCATTACCTACTCCAATTGCTGTAGAAATGAAAGTAATTGCCAAAATAAAAAACTAATTTAATAAAAATATAATAATCAAATTTCAATGGATACTACATGAAGGGATTTACTCCAAAAGATCTAGTTGGATTAATTGTTAATCCCTTAGAAAGAGTTGTGGAAACTCTTGAAAGAAAATTAGGGTTATTTTCTGTAGTTATTATCTCATTAGCGTCTATGCTTGGAACGGGATTATTTGTAATTCCAGCTTTAGCAATGGTAGAAATGGGAGGTGGTGGTTCAACAGCAGTTGGAGGTATTTGGTTAGCATTCTTACTGGCTGGGATTGTAATACTGCCAGCTGCAATTTCAAAATCAGAATTAGCAACCGCAATGCCTTCTTCTGGTGGAGCTTACGTATACATTGAAAAATCATTTGGTCCTCAAATCGGTACTGTTCTAGGCGTAGGACTATGGGCAACAACTATGTTTAAATCTGCATTTGCATTACTTGGTTTTAAAGCATACTTATGGGTCTTAGAAGAAATATTTGGAATGAAAATTAATATTGAAATTGCTGCATTAATTTTATTGGTATTAATTGTAATAATAAATATTTTAGGAGTGAAACAAATTAAAAAGGTTCAAACACCAATAGTTTTAGTTTCTGTAACTTTCCTAGCAATAGTATGCATTAAAGCGCTACTTACTGTACCAATGAATTGGGATAATGCTTTTTCTAAAAATGCATTTGGTTCTGGAATTGTTTCTGTTGCTGAAACATCTGCATTTGTTTTTGTTGCTTATGCAGGAGTAACAAAAATTGCCGCAATTGGAGGAGAAATCAAAGAGCCTGAAAAAAATATTCCTATGGGACTGTTGCTTTCTTTAGCAATTAGTATTGTAATTTATGTTATTTTTTCAATTATCATGGTTTCTGCTGTTGATCCATCCGAATATATTAGTGTAGAAAATACTGCAAGAGAAGATCCTGTTTACGTATTTGTAGATTCTGTTGCAGGCCAAACATTTGCACAAATTTCAGCATTTTTAGCAATCACAATGCTTACAGGAATGGCTTTAGCTGGTGTAATGGCTACATCAAGATTCCCATTTGCAATGGCTAGAGATAATTTACTCCCTCAATCTATTGAAAATGTGCATCCAAAATATGATACCCCTCATTTATCAATAATTTTTACTGGTATAGCAATGGGCTTTTGTATTTCATTTCTTCCTGTAAAAGACATTGCTAAACTAGCATCTGGATTCAAAATAATGATTTTTATCATGATTAACTGTTGTGTAATTGTATTAAGAACTTCTTCAAAATCCCATTCCTGGTATAATCCAAAATGGAAATCTCCGTTTTTCCCAGTAATTCAAATTCTAGGAATTATAGTAAGTATTTGGCTAATATATTTAATGGGTTCAAAAGCATTAATTGGTGCTCTAGCAACCATACTTATTGGATTAATCATCTACCATTCTTATGGAAAGAAGTATGTTCAAAAAGAAATAACACCTTGGGATACTTTTAAATTAATGTTTACTAATCCTGATGAGGCTGAAAAAAGAAGACTCTATGCTGCTTTTCACGCAGCAGACTCAAATGGTAAAGGCCACTTAAATCTTCAAGAATTTATTTCAGCAATGTACTCATTACAATTGAATAAAGGTTTAAATGATCATATTTTAAGAACATATTTCCACTCTGCAGATATCAATGGTGATGGAGTTTTAGATGTAGATGAATTCTTAATCTCAATACAAGAATTTAAGCAAGAAGAAGAATAAACAGCCCTAAAAATAGGGCTTTAATTTCAAAAATCTGAAGCGAGGCATTCAAACCAAAGAAGATTTTCGCCATACTTGGAGCGGCCCATGTCAATTAAATCAGATGTGCGAAAAATCACAACTAACACATTACAACAAATGAAACAAAACGGTGAAAAAATCTCTATGCTCACTGCATATGATTTTTCATTGGCAAGAATTGTTGATTCTGCTGGGATTGAGGTAATTCTTGTCGGAGATTCTGCATCAAATGTAATTGCAGGTCATGAAACAACACTTCCAATTACATTAGATCAAATGATATATCATGGAGCATCGGTAGTTAGAGGAACATCCAGAGCATTAATTGTAGTAGATTTACCATTTGGATCATATCAAGGTAATTCAAGAGAAGCATTAAATTCAGCAATTAGAATTATGAAAGAAACTGGTGCACACGCTGTGAAATTAGAAGGTGGTGCGGAAATAATTGATTCTGTTGAAAGAATTATCTCCGCAGGAATTCCTGTGATGGGACATCTAGGATTAACTCCTCAATCAATATACAAATTTGGAACTTATACTGTTAGAGCAAAAGAAGAAGCGGAAGCTGAAAAATTAATTGCTGATGCAAAATTATTAGAATCAGCTGGTTGCTTTTCAGTTGTTTTAGAAAAAATACCATCACAATTAGCGGAAAAAGTCACTAATGAAATTTCTATACCTACTATCGGAATAGGTGCAGGTCCAAATGTAGATGGTCAAGTTCTAGTATTACATGATCTTCTTGGAATTACACACGAATTTAATCCTAGATTTTTAAGGCGATATTTGAACCTACATGATGAAATCATGGGAGCTATTTCTAAATATGTTGCAGATGTTAAATCTCTTGATTTCCCTAATGAAAATGAAAGTTATAATTAATCCCAACTTAAATCATCATCTTCTAGGACATTGGAATCTACTTCATCTACTTTTTGTGGTTCTACTGTTAATTTTACCCCTCCAAGCAAATTCATTGCATTACCTAATTTTTCTTCATTACTTTCAACTTTAGGTATTTCTGTTTGTTGAGGTACTACAGCCTGAGGAAGAGGTGGTTGAGCAACCCGAGGGACTGGCAATGGAGGTAAAGGCAATGGCACAACTGGAAGTTGAGGGATTACAGGATTAGGCAGATTAAAAACAGGATTAATTCTTGGAATTGGCAATTGTGGGTTTTCTTCATACTCCTCATATTCTCTCCTAGAACGCTGGATCATAATTACTAATAATATTGTAATAATTAGCATCAATAATAATGAGGAATATATGATTACTGTTTGTGTATCTTCAAATATACCCCATAAGATCGTATCTTCAACTTGTAAATAAAATGTTTCTTTAAAGCCATAACAACCTACATCAATTGTTGTTGAACCAGAACCTTTAAATTTCAAATATAATTGATTATTTTCCCTAATTACTGAACCTATTTCTGAAGTTACTATAGCTGAATTAGCATCACAAAAAGAAACGATATTTCCTGAATCATCAACTGCTGAAATCAATAACCTTACTGTATTTCCTTGCTTTAATTCACCTTCATATTCAATTCTAAGTTTCTTGACATCACCTGGTTTAATTTCAATTACTATCTGTTCAGATAACCCTAATCCTGAATATTCCATCATAACAAAACCACTTGCATCACCTGGTTTAAAATCGTAATATCCTATTCCCCTACTACTTGGATTCATTTCTCCCGTTCCATTAGTCAAACTCCAATTCACATTTAATGCAAAACGGTTACCATACTGATCTTCTCCCTCAGTAAGTAATTCAATCATTTCTCCACTTTTTACTGTCAATTGATTTGAACCTGTTTCAGTAAGAACAAGTCTGATTGCTTCACCATGAATAAAATCAAATGTAATTGAAGCACTGCCTCCTTCTGAAATTACTTGTATTTCATATAACCCAATTGTTTCTGTTGAAAATACATATTCGTTTTCTTCTAATGTTCCTGTGCTAACTTGTCCATTTATTGTCCAAGTCATTTGAATATTTTGAATCAGATTCCCTGCTGAATCAATTGCTCTAGGATTTAAATCAAGTACATCATCAACAGTAAAAGTCATTCCATGCCCGTCTAGTAATATTTGATTTAATTCTCCAGGAGATACTAAAATGTCATATTGTGATGCAAAAAATTGACCAGTGTTCTGATATGTATATTCAGAAAATATCTTCCATGAACCTACCGTCCATCCATCAAATATTGCTCTATCTCCTAAATCTGTGAGCCATTCTGATGCTTCACTATTTCCTGTACTCCAATTACTAATTACAGGCCATTGATTTCCATCAGCATCAACTAATACTGATTGTAACTCAATCGATTCATCAGAAGTAATTAACATTTCATCTCCAATTATGGCTAATCTAATTGGTGCTCCATGTGAAATATTAAAGGACAAATATGCCTCAATTCCAGACTCTTGTACTGAGATATTATGCCATCCCATATGTTTAGGACTCCATGTTATTTCATTAGAGATTGATAAAATACTACCTTCTGGATAAGTCCAATTTTGTTTTTGTGGATATAATGAAAATATATTTCCACGTATATCTTCTCCTTGTAATGTTATTATTGTGGATTCGTCTGCAGAAAAGTTTTCTTTCGATGCCTGAATTATTAAGTTTTCAACATTGCCTTGTATTACATCAACTGTAATTGATTGGTTAACACTTCCTGCACAAGCCCATATTGTTGTTTGGCTTAGAATTCCAGGCGTAAATCTGGCTTGCTGTAAACCAATGATCGGAGTAATAGAACCATGATCACTACTCCAATCAGGATCTATTCCAACAACTGCGCCACTAGAATCTTTTAACGTAGCCTGAATCAATAATGTTTCATGAGATGGCAAAATAACTGTTGATTGTTGAAATTCTATTGAAACAACATTTGGAGCATCAACACAATCAGAAGAACCACTATAGAAAGCATATTTTTCCTCAAGTTGAACGGCTTCTTCTCCAAATTCATATGTGAAAAATGTGATTATGATAATCAAAAAAATTGACACGAACACTCTTAACCGCACTTCTGCCACCAAAGGTGCGAGGGGTTTTAATTCATCAAAGGCTCGCAAAAATTAACGAATTTAATGACAATGTTCATGGGTTATTGATTGGAAGTGTACATGAGTGCGATGGACGAACTATGGGTGGAGAAGCATCGACCGCGAAGTGTAAATGAAATTAAAGGGCAACCTTCAATCGTAAGTAGACTTCGTGCATATGCAGATAATGGTACATTTCCACATCTTATGTTGGCAGGTCCTCCAGGTACTGGAAAAACTACAGCTGCAATGGCACTTACAAGAGATATTTATGGAGACGAATTTAGAAATAATCTTTTAGAAATGAATGCTAGTGACGAAAGAAAATTAGAAAGCATTCGTACAAAAGTAAAAAACTTTGCAAGAACATCACCCTATGGAAATGCACCATTCAAAATTATTTTTCTAGATGAAGCAGATGCATTAACTAATGATGCACAAGGAGCATTAAGAAGAATTATGGAACAACATGCTGCAACATGCAGATTTATTTTATCTTGCAATTATTCTTCAAAAATAATAGAACCAATACAATCACGTTGTGCTGTTTTTCGTTTTAGGCCACTAGCTAATGATCAAGTTGAAACACAAATAAAATTTGTAGCAGAAAGTGAAGAAGTAGAGCTCGATCAAGATGCATGTGAAGCGATAGTTAGAGTTAGTTTAGGTGATTTACGTAAAGCAATTACAGCTTTACAAGTTGCTGCTGCTGTCAATAAAAAAGTAACAAGAGAATTAGTTTACGAAACAACTGCAACTGCTCCTCCAGAAGTATTGCATCAATACCTTTTAGCTTGTAGAGAAGATGGTTTTCACGCTGCAAGAAGAAGATTAAAAGAAATTCTGAATAATTTTGGACTTGCTGGAACTGATTTCATAAATCAATTACACAGAACTCTATACGATGTTGATTTTCTAACTGAACCTGCAAAACTTGAACTTACCAGATTAATGGCAGAAATTGATTTCAGGCTTGTTGAAGGAGGAGGAGAACAATTACAATTAGATTCCCTAACTGCACACATCTCTACTGTACTAAAAAATATTTAAGATGTAAATACTCTGATTGTCCATACATATTCTTCAGACATATTTACCCATGGATCTCCTTGCTCAGATAATGTAAGCCTAACATCCCAAAAGCCCTCAGTAATATTTTCTAATTCAACAGCATAGCCAACATCTTCAATTCTATCCGCATCAATTAATCTCTCTTCCCAAGTACCATTAATTCCTGCTTCACTAAAAACATTAAAAGCTTCTTTCGTGGCATTTAATTCAACTCCATTTAATGTAAGGTTTAATTCAATATTATTCGCATCTAAATTATCTCTGACAGCAAAAAGCAACCATACTTTTTCTGAAGATGATGAATTTAAATTAAGTTCTAATTTCTTAATATTTCCATCTTCCATTAACATTGTAGGTCCATCTTCAGGATATGTATAATTGCCATATTCATCAACTACAATTACAGTCCATTGTTCTGCAACTTCGGGAGAACCAATATCTCCAAAAGGCGGATTGACAAGCAAAAGGGTGACTGCCAACCACGAAAATATATGTAAGAAGCTAGCCTTAAACCATGTACCTTTAGTATAATGCTCTACGAATGATTCTGGCATAACTAACCTATGAATTGAAGGTAACATGAAGACACTTAAAACTGGTAATAACCACAATATTGAGTCTCCATGACTCATGGAAGGCATTATGCCAAACCTCATCAATAATGATACTGAAATTGAGAATCCTAGAACAAGCCACATCGATGCAGTATCCGCTTTTTCTTTAGCAACATAATTTACAGGATCAAATGATTCTAAACCCATATCCTCTCCAGATCTAGACCGCTTCTTTTCGGATTTCTCTTGCTTATCTCTACGTTTTTTCCTTTGTTTAGACTCAGCTTCTGCACGCGCCGCAGCCATAGCAGTTCTGAAGTCCATAACACCCCGAGATATATTCAGCCATTGAACCTAACGGAGAAATTATACTATTTCCAATCTCTAAATGGATTTAAATTTATAAAATCAGATTCTTCTAAAATTGGAAACCAATCTTTAGATTTATCACTGTCATTCACCATATACCCATAGGACAAAACTCCAACAGACACTACAAACATCGCAAGCAAGTAACTTATCATGATCAATACTAATTTGGTGTAATAAATAAACTTAGTGTATTATTGTTACTTATTTTATAATCAATAAATAACCAGATACGGGTAAAACTTGATAAAAAAAAGATAATAGGATTCTATATGCAAATAAAAGTGATATTGATCGCATTATTAATTCTATTAGCTGGATGTACTGCCGAAGAAATAAATTCTGAAAATTCCAATCCAGAAACTATGGGGAATAAATTAGTTGATTGCCCTACAAATAATAATTCCACAGTCATAATGAATATCATTCAAGGAAATTCTTTGGATGATGCATTTTCAATTCATTCTGTTTGTATTTCACTTAATTTTTCTGCTGCACCACTACATTCTGAAAATTTTAAAACACATGTCTCTGAAGGAAATTATAATTTAACACAATACCATAGAATAATTGATAATTTTATGATCCAAGGCGGGGACTTTGAAAATTTTGATGGCACTGGAGGATACGCATCAAATTGGTATGGATATTGTAATGGACAAGCTTCTGGAGACTCTAACTGTTCTGGAAATGGTCAAAATGCATGGACGGTACCTGATGAAGCAGATAATGGATTAAAACACCTGCCTTGCACAATTTCCATGGCTAAAAAAAGCGCTCCTAATACAGGTGGATCCCAATTTTTCATTATCCCTGAAGACAGTACACCTAGCCATTTAGATGGCGTACATACGGTTTTTGGTGAAATTACAGAGGGATGTGAACAGATTACAACAATATCTGAGGTTGATACAGATTCTAGAAATCGTCCCTTGACTCCTGTAACAATTTACAATGCGACCGCTATAAATTGAAATTTTTATGATCTTGGCATTAAAATTTATCTAAATGGTTCAAAGCATGTTTTCTAGCATGCTCTTCTGGATACCCCTCTTCAACTAACATTTTAATGTATAATTCCATCTTTTCTTTAGTCATATCACTTACCTGATTGGTTTTCTTTTCAGCATTTAAGTCCTCAGTTATTGAAATTTTTCCTAATCTTTTTTTGTTTAATTCATAATGTGTCCTTAATAATTCCAATTGAGCATTATTTATTTCTCCATTGATTACTCCCTCTGATGAAATTGACTCAAACCAGGCATATAGATCAAGATGATTATTAATTCTAGACATATCATCAATTAATGATTCTATTTTCCTTTTTTTCCTATTTGAATAATAACGTCCGAGAATAAATGCAAGAATTGGAATAAATATTGACAATAAAACTCCAATTAAATCTAAATTCGTTCCCGATGAATCACTCACGCCAAAGGCTATTAGTTTCATTATTCAAAATTAACTAATAATCAAAACATTATAATGTTCCTTGAGCCAATTAATTATTGGGATTAATTATCAATCTACGTGTTGCTTCTTCGCTTAATTCACCACTTTCTATGGGGTAATGAATTAAGCCACCACCAATTTCTATTGCCCCATGTACAATACACAAACAAAAACCACTATCATCATCATCTAAATGTGTGTTTGTCAGAGTAATTGTTGTGCTATTAAACTCATCTACAAATGTGCTTAATGTCACTGGTTGACCTGCCCATCCTAACACTATATCGTGTGTAGGTATTTCACTAGGTAAAGAAGTCCATTCCCCTGGATTAAAATTTACTTGTTGTTCATTCCAACTTACACTAACTGTTTTCTCCATGACTTTTATATGTTGATTGAATTGTTTTAGTGGATGAGGATTTGGCCATTCAGTAATTACAAAACCTCCAATAAAACCGTGAGGTCCATCAAATTGAGGATTGCCCTCGGGATTTCTAACTTGTAATATTCGGTCTATGAAATGAGCATTTGAATCTAATTCGTAACCAACTCTAAGATAAACTGGGCGCCTTATTTCATCATCAAAAAGATAGTTTTCATGACAACCAGTACCATTAGTACTTCCTCCAAAATCTCCTTGTTTTGTCAAAAGGCCTTCATAGATTATTCTTAATCCTGTCTTGCTTTCTTCAATTTCTATTGGTTGAAAATGTTTATTCCATTTGGGAGAGGTACTATTGCAAGCTCTCCAAGTAGGGATATCTGGATCTGTATAATTAGACGCTTCTCCTAAACTATATTGAGAACATAATCCAAATTCCCCCCCACAATCTGGATCATCAGATTCAGGAATATTATTTGGGAATTCAATATGTTCTGCACCCTTATATCCTCCAGGCCATTTTCCATCACCATTTTCTCCAACTATGAATAAATTTACAGGTCTGTTATTTTCTAACATTGTAAAATCAAGATTCTCAGGATTACCATTTAATGTCCAAAGACCATTTATTTTCCCATAGAATCCTGTTTCATCAATCCAAGCAATATACCAAAGACCAACAAATACACGATCTAATTCATTAGGTCCTGATTCTTCATCTAAACCAAGTCCTTCTAAAGCTCGAATTACTAGTTGAGTGACATGTTCAGAGGATGCTCCTGAGAAATCATGAATTCTTGGAAGAGATTCTTTTTGTTCTTCTTCTGTTGTAAAACAACCTGCAAATGAAGAGGTTACAAAAAGAAGTACAAGTATGCATGATATTGATTTAGGCATATTGCTGCTAAGATTCTTACATACTTGAGGATTTACCAATTTCAATTAACAATCTGATACGCTAATTAACAATGATATCGCAACAGTTTTTGTGACGTCTCCGTTTCCTAATCTAGCTGATACTGTGAAACTATGCATTTTCCCTAAAACACCAAATGAATCTGTTGAATCAATTTCATCGGAATAAGGTTTTATAAAACCTAATTCTAGTGGTAAAAGTTTTAGATTAGGGTGTCTAAAATTTGCTACTTCAATTAATAATTCTGCTAATCCTTCATCATTAAGTCTTATTTTTTCCTCGGCTATTTCGTCTATTTTTTCCATTTAATTTCAACTCCTCTCATCAAAAAACCATAATTTTAGTAGACTATTAAGTTTTACTAACTGTCCCCCATTAGCGAATTTAGTTGGAGTCTAGGTCCATAAAAATTCATCATTAGTACAAATTGACAAAAGTGCCGGGAGCGGGGCTTGAACCCGCGACCTTCGGATGTCTCAGGCATCTCGAAGGGGCTTCCGCGCTCTACGAGCCTTTCGGCTACCCTATGAGTCCGACGCGCTACCAACTACGCCACCCCGGCTGT
>MDSZ01010815.1_pt1 | contig 22078 bp, 24 predicted proteins | sample 811201 | NCBI WGS metagenome assembly MDSZ01 (sample SAMN05326647, study PRJNA326480) | marine metagenome | isolation source: seawater | place: Indian Ocean: North | collected 2010 | reverse complement strand
TTTATTCATAGGGGTATAGCAACCAGACAATTTCAGAGGAACTTTATTCTAGCTGAAGGTATAGAAGTTGACGAAGCTTCAATGGAAAATGGTTTACTCTTTGTTGATTTGTCTCAACCTATTAACAACGAAGAGTCTAAAAAGATTGAAATTAAGGATAATAAAAATAAAATTAAAGATAAGTTAATAAGTTTAGAAAATGGAAGATCAAACAGACAAAAATAACGAATACCAAGCTTTACTCTCTGATAATGAAAACCTAAGCTATGCCTTTGTGAAAAAAGAAATTCACGAAGAAAATAATTTCTCAACGGATGTTTTCTCAGTCTATGGTTCGGACGGAACTCTTTTAGCCGCGTTTGATAGTAAAGAGTCAGCTATAGCTGCTATTATGCAATCCGGTCTTAGATATATAAGTTTACACTAGGCTAATTCGAATAATTTGTATATGTCTTCGGCGGAATTAAGTTTCCTTAGTCTTTCGATGCAACCTTTTTTTTTCAAAAAATTTGAAATAGAGGATAATATTAGTAAATGCTCAGACTGAGATGTTTCTGGTGTTATTATTGAAAAAATAATATCAACAAATTTTTCATCAGAGGCAGAGAAATCTATTTTAGATTTTAATTTAATAAATAATACTTGAGTTTTTTTCAGACCTTCAATTTTTGTGTGGGGAATTGCTACACCGTTTCCAATGGCTGTTGTTCCAAGCCTTTCTCTTTCATTAAGTTTTTCAGTAATTTTTCCAGATAGCTCAGGATTTTTTTTTTCGAAAAAATTAGCAACTGTTTTAAAGACGTTTTTTTTGCTGTCAACATCAACGCCAACAAATATTGAGTTTAATGATATAAATTCATGTAATTTCATTTTACTTCTTTGGATCAAGCCATCCAATATTCCCATCTGATCTCTTAAACAGAAGGTTTAATCGTTTTGTTTGGATATTTTTAAAGAAAATTGCGTTTTGATCATTTAGTTTCATTAACATAAGAGCCTCGCCAACAGAAATAGTTTTAATCAATTCCTCGGACTCTGCTATTATGATTGGTTCGTTAGAAACTTCACTGCTTTTAATTTTTTCTGGGTCTTTGATTATATACTCATTAGCTTCTACGTATTTCAAAGATTTTGCATTATTAGATCTGTGGTCAGTCAGTTTTCTGTGATATCTCCTAATTCTTTTCTTTATTTTTTCGTTTGCTAAGTTAAATGACCCATATGGATCATTACTTAATGCATTTGATTTAACGAAAATTGAGCCTTCCAAGTGGATGCTAATTTCACACTTAAAATTGAAAGTATCTTTTGAAAAAAGAACACTTGAATTAATAAAATTTTTAAAGAATTTGTTCAGAGTTGTTTGCAGGGTATTTCTAACATAGATTGATAATGATTTACCAATTTTTGTTTGCTTGCCAGCAACTGTTATGGCATTAAGTGAAGTCAAAAGTTTTGTCCTAAATAAAATGTTTTGACCGTTTTGTTGTTAACAATTTCGCTTGGTTTTCCCTCAAATAAAACTCTTCCCTCAAAAATTATGTATGCTCTGTCAACAATTTCTAATGTACTTTTCACATTGTGATCTGTGATTAGAACACCAATATTTTTATTTTTGAGATTTTGAATTAGGTTTTTTACATCTTGGATAGCTATTGGATCAATCCCCGCCAGCGGTTCATCAAGTAAGATGAAGTTCGGATTCAAAGCCATACACCTAGCAATTTCAAGCCTTCTTCTTTCACCTCCAGATAAAGATAATGAAGGGGATTGCCTTATATGTTCGATACCAAAATCTGATAATAACTTATTCAATAATTTTTCTTTTTCTATACTTGTTTTTTGTGATTTTTGAAGTATTGCTAAAATATTTTCTTCAACATTCATTCCTCTAAAAATTGAGCTTTCCTGTGGTAAATAACCTAGTCCCATTTTTGATCTTCTGTACATTGGCAACTCAGAAATTTCATTTTTATCTAACAATATAGAACCTATTTCTTTTTTAATTAAACCCATTATAATGTAAAAAAGTGTTGTTTTTCCTGCTCCGTTAGGCCCAAGCAATGCTACGGACTCACCTCTGTTTAAGTTTAACGAAACATTATCTAAAATCCTTTTTTTGTTGTAAGACTTTGTAATATTTTTTATTTCAAGACCTTTGTTATGGATTGCAACAAAGGGTATATCAATTTGGCTCATTATTCCTCAAATTTCTGGTTTTTATCAATCAATGCTCTAACTCTGTTTTCATTGAGATTGTTAAGGTTTGGAGCTGGTAATAATTTGCTTATCCCTCTGTTCAGATCGACTTCAGCATAATCGCCAGTTAAAAAACTATCACCTTTTTGTAATTTTACATTTCCAAACAATTTACATATACCACTGATTTTATTATAAAGAGCTTTATCACTAAATGCTACCTCATTATTAGTGAAAATTGATACGTTATTGAACCCAAAAATTTTTTTAACATCAATTTTTTTTTCATCTTCATTGAGATACCAAACTAATTTTTCAGCTTTGATTTCAAATTCGTTACCTTTTCTCGCTTTAGCTTTCCCGGTTGCAATAGCAACACCCTTAGTCCTCCAATATTCCATTTTTTCTTTTGACTCCAATTGATTTTGCTCCGATGTTAAAATTAATTTTTTACCAAATATTGAAAAGTAATCTTTTTTTAAATTGTATTCTGCTAAGTTTCCACCTGTTATTTTTAAATTTTCATCTGTTACAACAACTTTTTTGTGAGCCTTTACAATTTTTATATCCATACCTGTATTATCCTTATCTTCGTAGAAAGCTTCAATTCGATCTGATTTAACAGACATTGTTCCGCTTTTTGCAATTGCATTTCCTATTGCCAAGTATTTATTATCATTCTTATGCCATTCAATTCCTTCTTCGGCATAAATTTCTACTGGTTGACCATTTTGCTTTTGATTGATTATTTGTTGGGGTTTTACAAGGCAAGGGAATGCAAAGAATATTATAAAAATTGTTTTGACTAAATTCATTATTTATTCAAGATTAATTTAGATTTACCAGAAAAAATTATTTTATTTTTTTTATTTAAAATTTTAAAACCTTCAGCAGTAATTATTGAACCGTCTTTCTTCCCAGTCACATTTTGGTCACTAAAAAGAATTTCTTTTCTAAAGTCAAAAAATGCTTCAGATGTTAAAAATTCTATAGACCTTTTATTTGTTAAATTGACATTTCCTTCAACTCTTAATATTTGACTTTTACTGTTATAAACACCGAAATTTCCTTTCATAAAGAATTTTTCAGAATCAGTTTCTATTTCTCCTTTTGGATTTTCTAAGTTAAATTCATCTTGATTGCTGTTTAGTCTTGTGGCCTTGAGCGCAGATATTTTGTAAGGTTTTTTTTTTTTATCTAGACCTACAAATAAAGGTCTTGATAAAATTTGACTTGCTGAGGCGAACGTTTCGCTTTCAAAACTTATAGAGTTTTCTGTTTTTTTTTTATTAGGAATAGTTTTTAACGCTAAAGCAGAAAAAATCATAATTGAAACTAGTAGAAAAAAATATTTTACAAATTTTATTATTAAAGAATATTTCATAGATTTTAAAGTATATCGTGTAAATGTATAATTCCTAATGGCTTCATATTTTTTGTTATAAAGTAGTTAGTTATTGATTGCTCATTCATTAATTTTACTGCATCGTTTACAGAGGTTTTAATGCTGAGTGTTTTGGGATTACTAGTCATAATTTCAGTTACTTTTTTTTTAAGTAAATTAGGAGACATATGTCTTCTTAAGTCACCATCAGTAACAATACCTTTTAACACACCTTTTTTTGATATGACACCTACGCACCCCTCACCTTTTGATGTCATTTCAAGTATAGCCTCACTTACTTTTTGATCCTGTTTTATTAAAGGAATCTTATCCTTTTTTTTCATAACATCTCCAACTTTGAGTAGCATTTTTCCTAACTTTCCTCCAGGATGAAGTTCTAAAAAATCTTTTGAAGTAAATCGTCTTTTTTTGAGAAGTGCTAATGCTAACGCATCCCCTAAAACCAAAGTGCAAGTTGTTGAGCTAGTTGGTGCTAATTCGAGTGGACAAGCTTCTACATCTTTAGGAATTTCTAAAAGCAGTTCAGATTTTTTTGCTAAAGTACTCTTTGTTTCACTTGTAATTGAAATTATTGGAACATTTAATTTCTTACAATGTAAAATAATATTTGATAATTCCAATGTTTCACCAGAATTAGAAATTAAAATTACAGAGTCATTTTTTGTAATCATTCCTAAGTCTCCGTGATTTGCTTCAGATGGATGTATAAAAAAAGAAGGTGAACCAATTGAAGATAAGGTCGACGAGATTTTTGAGGCTATATGTCCGCTCTTACCAATTCCTGAAACAATAATTTTTCCTTTTGTTTTGTATAAAAGTTCGACAGCGTCACTAAAACTTTTTGACAATTTTTTTTTTAAAAGCTTCAAACTTCTAATTTCAATGTCTATAACCTCTATGCCAGATTTAAGATTCATCTTTTTTACTAATGTGAAAAAATATCATAATCTACCCATCCTGATAAATCTAATTCAACTCTTGTTTGTAAAAAAGAAAATATTTTTTCTGAAATTTCTAAACGATCCTCTCTTTCTAGCATTTGGTAAAGTTTTTTTTTTAATTCAAATAAAAAAATAACATCATGTGAGGCGTATTTGATTTGATTTTTAGATAAACTAGATGCAGACCAATCACTTGATTGCTGAGATTTATTCAAGTCAACTTCTAATATTTCTTTACATAAATCTTTCAGGCCATGTCTATCAGTGTATGTTCTAACCAATTTTGAAGCTATTTTGGTGCAAAAAATATTTTGGCAATCAATTTCAAAAAACTTTTTTATGACAGCTAAATCAAATCTAGCGTAATGAAAAATTTTTTTTATGTTATTATTTTTAAGAAGAGATTTAAGATTTTTATATTTACTTTCATCGGTAACTTCTGATTTTTCAAATTTAACCAAGTGACATTCGTTTCGAGAAACTCCTATTTGTATCAGACATAATCTGTCTCTTGAAAGATTTAGCCCTGTGGTTTCTGTATCAATCCCTATTTCATTATTATGATCCAACAAGTCAGGAAGATCTTTCTCGTGCAAAAAAACAGAGGTGTCTGCAAATTTAAAAGTTTTCATTTCTTGAACAATATTAACTATGATATTACTTAATATCTAAGTTACAACAGAAATACAAAAAAAAAGATGAGAACAAAATTAAGCGGTAAAAAGGTTTTAATTTTTGGGGGTGGAGGTTTTATTGGCTCACATTTAGTCAAACATTTGTGCAAAGAATCATGCCAAATAAATATTGTTACTAGAGATACAAAAAAGAGTCCTTCCCTTTTTTTTGCTAGTGAACCTGGTCAGGTCAAAATTAAAAAAATTAATAAATTTAATCAACAGGAGATAGACAATTTAACTGATGGAAGTGATATAATTTTTAATTTGATAGGTATTCTAGCTGAATCTAGAAATACTAAATTCAATTTTGTTCACTGTAAAATACCTGAAATGATTGCTCACAGTGCAAAAAAAAAAAGAGTCAGAAATTTCATACACATCTCAGCACTCAATGTAAATAAAATACGTTCATCTTCTTACGCTAACTCAAAATTTTTAGGGGAAAATACCATCAAAGAAATATTTCCTAATTCTTTAATAATCAGGCCTGGAGTTGTTTTTGGGAAAGGAGATAATTTTACAAATTTTTTTTCATTTATTTCTAACTTCAGTCCTTTTTTACCATTAATAGGTACTCCTGATATAAAATTTTCAAAAGGAATATTAAATGTTTTTGATTTTACAAAAAAAGTAAAATTTCAACCACTCTATGTTGGAGATTTAGCGAAATTCATAATCGGCGTTCACCATGAAAAAAATAAAACATATGATTTGGTTGGACCTGTTGTAAAAGATTTTGGTGAAATATTTGATGTTATTTTAAAACATCAAGGAAAAAGCAGAATATATTTACCATTACCTTTTTTCATAGCAAAGATAGTTGCTTTTTTTTTAGAAATCCTTCCTAAACCGTTGCTAACTCGCGATCAAGTAAAACTTCTTCATTATGACAGTGTTTCAACTAAGGGGTTAATAAATCTTAAAAAGATAGTAAAAAATCCTGCTTCAATGGAAACAATTGTCAAAAATTATCTTTAAATATTATAAAATAAAAAGATAAGAAAAGTGCCAAAAATTATGCGGTAAATAATAAAAATTAATAGAGATGAATTTCTTACCCAGGTTATTAGAAAATGAATAAAAATTAATGAAAATAAAAAACTTAAGAAAAAGACTAAAACAACATTTAAATTTAGAAAACCACCAATAAAAAAATTATTTTCATTAATAAATAAAAAGCCAGTAGCACCTATGATTACTGGAATACTTAAAAGATTTGAGTACCTAACGGTAAAATTCCTATTAAAACCCAAAGAGCGAAGGGCTATCATATTTGCACCAGCTCTACTGACTCCTGGAATCAAAGCCAAACATTGAAATAAACCTGTGAATAAAGCAACCTTAAAATTTATTGAATCTTGGTTTCTAACCATTAAGCAATATTTATCTAAAATCAATAAGACTATTGCAAAAATTACGCTTGTTAAACCAATTATTAAAAGTATACTTTCAATGTTGTAATCAAAGCTTTTTCCAAAAAAATATCCCATAATTATTATCGGTATGGTTGATACAATAAGCTTAAAAAAAAGATTTAAATTTTTATCTAAATCAGGACGATAGAATACCCTTAGCCCTTTAACCATTTTAAATAACAACTTGTTGTAGTACAAGACTACAGCAAATAAGGATCCAAGATGCGAGATTATATTTAGTTCTAAAATTGATAACTCTGAAAAGTGATCTACGTTGTAGTAGCTATTAAAAACAATTAAATGCCCTTGCGAACTAATAGGTAAGAATTCGCTAAACCCTTGTATTAAACAAAAGATAACTAAAAATAGCATAATCTCAAACAATATACCCAGGATTATATTATAACATCATGTTTGTACTAATGTAATATTGATTTCATAAAACTATTATTGGTTTGTGTTACAAAAGATAAAAAAATGTATTTACTAAATATAAATAGGCAAATACAATTCATAAAATGAATATAAAAAATTTTGATCTTAACCTTCTTGTTGTTTTTAAAACATTATACGAAGAGAGAAATGTTACAAAAGCAAGCAAAAAAGTTGGCATCACACAACCTGCAATGAGTAATGCACTGAATAGATTAAGATATTTAGTTAATGATGAACTTTTCATAAGAGGGCCAAAAGGAATGAGACCAACACCTAGAGCAAATGAACTATCTTCACCGATTCAAAAGGCACTTAGTGACCTAGAACTGTCATTATCTTCAATAAACTTTAATCCCAGAACTACACAAAAACTATACAAGATTTCGATTTCTGACGATGTTGCTCCACTAATTTTGCCAAATCTCATAAATTTTTTGGAGAAACAATCTCCAAATTCTTCACTTAGAATAAGATCGGAGCAAGGGTCAGAAGCCTTAAAATTGTTAGATAGTAATGATATAGATTTTGCAATAGGCAGGTTTGAAATGGTGTCTGGCCGTTTTGGGTCTGTTGAATTATACACTGAAAAATATGTTTGTATGATGAATTCAAAACATGTATTGGCCAAAGAGGAAAAATTATCTATCAAACAGTATTTGTCTAGTAAACATTTACGTGTAGCTCCTGAGGGTACACCCGTTGCTCCAATAGATAGAACTTTAAGTCAACTAAATTTAGAAAGAGAAATCTTTGCAAGAATTGATCTCGTTACAATGGCTCCATTGATATTAAAAAATTCTGATTTACTTTTAACACTACCATCTAAAACTGCTCAAAGGATGGCAAAAAATTACAATTTTTCAATTTCAGAACTTCCACTGGAATTAGATAAAAGACAGACGAAATTATTATGGCACAAGGAACTCACTAATCATCCAGCATATGACTGGATAAAAAAACAAATAAGAACCGATTAAATGAAAATAATTTTTTTTGGTGCAGGTTATTGTACAAAATATATTATTCCACTTTTACCTAAAAATTCAAAAATTATCTGTACTCACAAAGAAGATATAAAACCCGAGCAATTTGATAAAAAGTTTAATTTAAAAAGATTAAGTTTAAAAAATTTTTTTGAAAATAAGGATTTTTATTTAAATGATTCAAATTTTATATTGAATTCAATACCTCCAATTGAAAAGGGTGATATAATTTTAAATAATTTAACTAAGGAAATTCTTAAATCTAAAAATAGTATCAAATGGTATGGTTATTTTTCATCAACAAGTGTTTATGGAAATCATCTAGGAAAATGGGTAGATGAAAATACCAAACTTCGGCCAAGAAGTTTTAGAGGAAAATTAAGACAGAAATCTGAAATTCAACATCTTAAACTTTTTAAGCTTCATAAAATCCCAATACATATATTTAGGTTACCAGGTATATATGGTCCTGGGAGATCAATTTTTGAAAGATTACAGCTTAAGAAAAAAGTTCAAATAGTAAAAAAAGGACATTTTTTTTCTCGTATACATGTTGAAGATATTGCAAGCGCAATAAGAAAAAGCATGAAAAAAATTACTCCTGGTGAAATTTTCAACATTTGCGATGATATGCCATCAGAATCAGATACAATAGTCAAATATGCTGCAAAATTGATGGGTATAAAAAATATTGAAACAATTAAATTTGACAGTTCCAAGCTTAACGAAAAAACAAAAAGTTTTTATCTTGATAATAAAAGAGTGAAAAATAATAAAATAAAAAAAATATTGAATTGGACACCTAAATTTAGAACCTATAAATTAGGTTTGGACAATTTATTTAATCTATTATCAAATGAAAACAGTTCTACAAATTCTTCCATCTTTAAGAAAAATTAATGGGGGTGTCGAGAGAGGCACGCTTGATATCGCTAAAGAATTAGCGGAAAAAAGATTTAGGTCAGTTATCATCTCCTCTGGAGGAGATATGGCTGAAAAATATAAGTATAAAGGTGTTGACCATTATACAATTCAAATTGAAAAAAAAGGATTAATTAATTATTTTTCATCCCGATCAAAATTTGAAAAAATATTAAAAGACATTCAACCAGACGTAGTTCACATACGAAGCAGGTGGCCTGCCTTTTGTTTTTCTGATATTATAAAAAAAAATAAAATTCCTTTAGTTACAACTTATCATGGGACGTATAGTGGCAATAATTTTTTTTTAAAGAAAAAATATAATGGGGTAATGACTTCTGGTGATGTAACAATCTCCATTTCAAAATTCATTGATGATCATATTAGATTCTTTTTTCCGAACCAAAAAAGTTTAATTAAACAAATTAATAGAGGGATAGATTGTCAGTATTTTGATGCAAAATCAGTAAGTGAGATTAGAAAAGAAAAGTTTTTATCTAGCTTAATGATTTCAGAGAGAACACATATTATTCTTTTACCTGCAAGAATTACAGGTTGGAAAGGTCATAATGTAGCAATTGATGCTGTAAAAATTTTAACAGAAAAAAATCCAGAATTAAATTTTATTTTAGTATTAGTTGGTTCTGAAAATAATAAAGAAAAGTTTACTAAAAAATTAAAAAAAAAAATAACCAAATTAAACATTTCTAATAGAATAATTTTTTGTGGAAACATCTCGGACATGCCAGCAGTTTATTCTGTTGCTGATATAGTTTTGTCTACATCCATAGAACCAGAGGCTTTTGGAAGAGTTTCTGCAGAGGCTTGTGCTATGGCGAAGCCAGTTATTTCAACAAATCACGGTGGTTCAAGAGAAATTATAGAAAATAACGTGACAGGTTGGTTGGTCGAGCCAAGAAATCCTGAAGATTTAGCAGATAGAATAATTTACGTACTTGGCTTAGATCAAAAAAAGAAAGATTCAATAGGTAAAAATGCTCAAAGAAAAATTAAAGAGAAATTTAGTCTAAAAGAAATGCTTTATCAAACTCTTCAGGTTTATGAGGAATTAATTGAAAGAAAAAAACATATTGATAATTAAGTTTGGAGGTTTGGGAGATATTGTATTATCCTTAAATGCAATATATTCCATAAAAAGCAAATTTAAAAATTCAAAGCTTATTCTTTTAACTGAAAAACCGTATAAAAAATTGTTAGAGCAATCAAAATTATTTGACAATATAATTGTAATAAAAAGATCGCTTTTTTATTTTTATGATGTATTCCAAATAAAAAAAAAAATGAATTTTTTGTCTTTAGATAAGGTTTTTGATTTACAAACTTCAAAGAGGTCATCATTTTATTTAAGAATTTTTTATAAAAAGGGTATATGTACAAGCGGAATCGGTAAGTATGCAAAAATAAGACACGATAATCCTGAAAGAGATAAGATGCACACTCTGGACAGACAAGCAGAACAACTAAAACTGTCAAAAGTTAGTTTTAAAAAGAGTATTGATTTAAACTGGCTTTACCCAAAAAAACAAAATAAAAGAAAAATAGCGCTTATTGTGCCTGGAGGTTCAAAAAAAAGACTTTATAAAAGAATACCAATTGAAGTTTTTTCGAAGATAATAAAATTCTTAATTGCTAATAAAATAGAACCAATAATTATTGGTTCTGAGGATGATTTTTTAATCTGCAAAAAGCTCTCTCAAATTTTTCCAACAATAAGGAATTTATGTAATAAGACAGATTTTTTTAAAATTGCTAAGTTGTCAAAGCAGGCTTTAATCTCGATTGGCAACGATACTGGACCAATGCACATTATTTCAAGAGGTGATAACCCTACTTTTGTATTTTTTACGAAATATTCAGACTTTAGTCTATGTGGTCAACAAGGAAAGAGAGTGTCAATAATACGATATGATAAAAATAATTTTGAATTTGGTCACCAAGTTATAAAAAAAATTAAAAAAGTTTTATTAATCTAATCATCATTGACAGAGTAAATTTTATAATTTAATTACAACTATGCCTTTAATAACTTTTCCAGACGGAAGAAATAAAAACTACGATGACGGTGTAACAGGGATTGATATTGCCCAAGATATTTCTCAATCGTTAAAAAAAAAGGCAATAGCTATTTTAGTAAACGATCAAGAAAAAGATTTAATTGATCCGATTGGCGAGGACTCAGTTGTTTCAATAATAACACTCAAAGATGAGATTGGTCTGGACATTATGCGACATACTTTAACTGCTCAAGTATTGGCTAGAGCTATTAAAAATTTATATCCATCATCGAAACTAGCAATTGGCCCCACAATTGAGAATGGTTTTTATTATGATGTTCTTTTTGAAAAACCGATCTCCATAGAAGATTTTCCAGCTATCGAAGAAGAAATGAAAAAAATTGTTAAGACTGGCGGTAACATTGAGAAATCCCATAAATCAAAACAGGATGCAATAACTTTATTTGATCAACTTTCAGAGCCATACAAATCTAAAATAATAAAAGAGTCAGATCAAAATGATGACTTTCAAATATACCATCAAGAAAACACAAATTTCTACGATTTATGCAGAGGACCACATTTGCCAAACTTAAAACACATTGGAGCATTCAAGTTAACAAAGTTAGCTGGAGCCTATTGGAAAGGTGACTCAAATAATGAAATGTTACAAAGAATTTATGGCACAGCATGGAGAGATGAAAAGGAATTAAACCGATATTTAATGTTAATTGAAGAAGCAGAAAAACGTGATCACAGAAAGATAGGAACGGAGCTTGATTTTTTTCACTTTCAAGAAGATGCACCGGGTGCAGTTTTTTGGCATCAAAATGGTTGGATAATATTCAACAAGTTGATTGACTATATGAGAACTAAGCAGGAAAAAAATGGTTATGTTGAGATTAGTTCTCCAACAGTCTTAGATAGGTCTCTTTGGGAAAAATCAGGTCACTGGGAAAAGTTTAAGGAAAACATGTATATAGCCAAAACAAAAGAAGATAGAAACTTTGCGCTTAAGCCAATGAATTGTCCTGGAGGCATACAGATTTTTAATAATTCGTTGAGAAGTTACAGGGAATTACCGATGAGGGTAGCGGAGTTTGGAAAAGTCTTCAGATTTGAGCCATCTGGTGCGCTTCATGGTTTAATGAGAGTAAGAGAATTTACTCAGGACGATGCACATATTTATTGTTTGAAGGAGCAAATGGAAGATGAATGCATAAAAATAATTAATTTAACACTAGAAATTTATAGGGATTTTGGATTTGAAAATGTAAAAATAAAATTTTCTGATAGGCCAAAAAAAAGAATTGGTGAAGATGAAACATGGGATTTTTTGGAGAAATCTCTTATAAGTTCTCTAAAAAAATTAAACTTATCTTATGAAATAAACAGTGGTGATGGAGCTTTTTATGGTCCAAAAATTGAATTTATTCTTATAGATGCGCTATCTAGAGAATGGCAGTGTGGAACGATTCAAGTTGATCTTAATTTACCTCCGCGGTTAAATGCTACATACGTTGACTCAGATGGAGAGAAAAAACACCCAGTTATGATACATAGAGCTTTTTTTGGCTCATTAGAAAGATTCATAGGAATATTAATTGAACATTATTCTGGCAAACTTCCAAAATGGTTGGCCCCAATTCAAGTTGCAATTGCTACTATAAACGATAATTGTAATGATTACTGTGACGAGATTTCAGAAAAACTTCAATCTGAAGGCATTAGGACAAAAAAAGATAAAAGAAACGAAAAATTAAATTATAAAATTAGAGAAATTTCAAACGAAAAAATACCATTTTTATTGGTAATTGGAGATAAAGAAGTAAATGAAAAAACACTCTCTCTTAGAGAGTTTGGTAATAATTCAACTATTAATTTAAAATACGAGGAACTTTTAAAAAAATTAAAAAAATCTTGCAGAATTGACTAATTTGTGACTAATAGATTAATATTGGTAAAAAAAGAGAAAGGAATATAGAAAAAATGCAATTTTTAGGGTATGAGTAAAACTTTTCAAAGTTCAAAGCAGGGTCCTGCTATTAACAGTCGAATATCAGCCAAATCAGTTAGAGTAATATCAGAGAAAGGAGAAATGTTAGGAGTTCTCGAACTTCAAAAAGCATTAAATCTTGCTTTTGACCAAGGCCTCGATTTAGTTGAAGTCTCTCCCAATGCTTCACCGCCTGTATGTAAAATTATTGATTATGGAAAATATAAGTATCAAATTCAAAAAAAACAGGCAGAGGCAAAAAAAAAACAAAAAACTTTTGAAGTTAAAGAGGTGAAACTGAGACCAGGAATAGAGGACCATGATTATGATGTGAAATTAAAATCAATTCACCGGTTCTTAAATGGTGGTGATAAAGTAAAGATAACCTTAAGATTCAAAGGAAGAGAAATGGCATATCATCAAAGAGGTATGGAAGTTCTTAAAAAGTTAGAAAGTGCTATAGAACCTGTAGCAAAAATCGAGCAGGCACCTACCCTTGAGGGTAAGCATATGATAATGGTTGTTGCTCCAAGATAATAAATTCACTCTTGCTTTGCAGGAAAAAACCTATATAAATAGAAAAAAATTAGACAAATGCCAAAAATTAAAACAAAAAGTGGAACAAAAAAAAGATTCAAGACAACAGCTACTGGAAAAGTGGTGATGTTTCCTAGTTGTAAAAGACATAACTTATCAAAAAGATCCAGAAAAATGAAAAGATCGGCTAAAGGTCCTACGATTATGTCAAAACAGGATAGTAAAATAGTAAAAAAATATATGAACGTAAAAATCTAATAGAGGTAAAAATGTCAAGAGTAAAAGCCGGAGTTATTACAAGAACAAGACATAAAAAGATCATAAAAAGAGCAAAGGGATATTATGGCAGAAGGAAAAACACCTTTAAGGCCGCCAATCAAGCAGTAGAAAAAGCAGGTCAATATGCCTACAGAGACAGAAAAGTAAGGAAAAGAGAATTTAGAAGTCTCTGGATTCAAAGAATAAATGCGGGTTGTAGACTACACGGTATTAAATATTCGATGTTTATTAATGGCCTAAAAAAATTAAATTTAAATTTCAATAGAAAAATATTAGCTGATTTGGCAGCTCAAGAACCGAATTCATTTAGTGAGATTGTAGCAAAAGTTAAAGCAGGTTAGAACCAATGGATCGCATTAATCAACTTACTCATTCAGTTTTGGATGACATTGATAACTGCGACAACCTCGAATCTCTTGAAAATTTACGAGTAAAATATTTTGGTAAAAATGGAATTATTACTAACGAACTCAAATCTTTATCTGATCTAGAGAAAGAAGAAAAAAAAGAGGTTGGTCAAAAACTTAACCTAATTAAAAATAAATTTTTTGAGAATCTTGAAAGAAAAAAGAAAAATATTGAGTTATTAATACTCAATGAAAAGTTAAAAAGCGAAAATATAGACATTTCATTGCCTTCTAGGGAAAATAATTTATTTGAATCAAAAATTCACCCAATTACACATACTACTAATGAAATTGTGTCCATATTAGGTGCATTGGGACTTACTTATGAGGAAGGACCTGATATTGAGGATGATTTTCACAATTTTACAGCTCTTAATATTCCTAAAAATCATCCGGCTCGGCAAATGCATGATACTTTCTATTTGGGGCAAAATTCTAATGATTTTGTTTTAAGAACACATACTTCTCCTGTTCAAATAAGGGCGCTAAAAAAAAAAGAGTTTCCTTTGAAAATTTTTGCACCTGGAAGAACCTATAGGTGTGATTCGGATTTAACTCATACACCAATGTTTCATCAAGTGGAAGGTTTGGTAGTTGACGAGGGTATAACTTTTGCAAACTTAAAATGGTTTCTGGAGAGATTTTGTAAAATTTTTTTTGGTAATGAAGACCTTGAGTTTAGATTTAGACCATCTTATTTTCCATTTACTGAACCTTCTGCTGAAGTTGATATTAAATGCAAAATTTCCTCAGGAAAAATTACACTAGGGAATGGAGATCAATGGCTAGAGATTTTAGGTTGTGGAATGGTGCATCCTAATGTTTTTGCAAAAGTTGGTATTGAAAAAAAATTAAGTGGTTTTGCTTTTGGTGTGGGCATTGAGCGGCTTGCAATGTTAAAGTATGGTATGCCTGATTTAAGAAATTTTTATGACAGTGACTTGAGATGGCTTAACCATTATGGATTTTCATTCTTGGAAACCTCTGATTTAAGTTGGAAATAAAATGAAGTTTACAATTGGATGGTTAAAAGATTATCTAGATTATAATGAGACGAATGAAAATTTGTGTAACAAATTGACAAGTATTGGTCTTGAGGTTGAATATTTCTTCGACCCTCGTTCAAAACTGAAAAATTTTGTTGTATCAAAAGTTTTAGATGTAAAAAAGCATCCTAATGCAGATAAATTGAGTATCTGTAATGTTTTTAATGGAAAAGAAAATCTAAAAATAATTTGCGGAGCACCTAATGTTAAAAAAGATTTATTGACTGTACTTGCCCCAGTTGGCACTGTTATTAAGCCTGGCAGTAAAGAGGAATTAATAATTAAAAAAAGTGTAATTAGAGGTGAAGAGTCAAATGGTATGCTGTGTTCTGAGGAAGAATTACAATTAGGTAACCATTCAGATGGTATAATTGAACTTGATGGTAGTTACGAAGTAGGAAAATTATACTCAGATTGTTTAGACGATGAATCAGCTGAGATTCAAATAGCAATAACTCCAAATAGAGTTGATTGTGCTGGTGTTTATGGAATAGCGAGAGACTTGAGCGCTGCAGGCTTTGGAACTCTGAAAGAAAAAAAAATTGCTAAAATTAAGCCCTCTTTTGAATCAAATCTGAGTATTAAAAATGAATTAAAAAATAAAGATTGTCCAAAGTTTTCTTTAAGACTTATAAAAAATGTTAAAAATAGTGAATCTAATCATTTTATTTCAAAAAGGTTCAGTCATTCTGGTTTGAAAAAAATATCAACTTTAGTCGACATTACCAACTATATAACTATTGACTTCTGTAGACCACTTCATGTTTTTGATTACGACAAATTAGAGGGTGACATAAAAATAAGGTATTCAAAAAAGGGAGAAAAGTTTGTTGGTTTGGATGATGTTGAGTATGTCCTTGACGATGGAATGGTTATAATTTGTGATGATAAAAAAATTTTAAGTTTAGCAGGAGTGATGGGCGGAAAAAACTCAGGTTGTGATCCAAATACGAAAAATATTATTTTAGAATCGGCATATTTTTCACCAGAAAGTATTTCAAAGACTGGTAGAAAATTAAATATTCAAAGTGATGCGAGGTATAGGTTTGAAAGAGGAATTGATCCTGAATCTGTTGAAAGTGGGTTAGAAATAGCATCATTAATGATAAAGGATTCCTGTGGTGGAGATTTTGGGACAATAGTAAGTGATAGTGTTTTATTGAGAAACAGAAAATCAATAGAAATTGAATATTCTTTTTTTGAGAAAGTTCTTGGAGTAAAAATTGAAGATTCTTTTATAACACAAAAGCTCAAAGCGATTGGATGTGAAATTCACGAGAAAAAAAAAGTATTAAATGTAATTCCTCCAACTTGGAGACAAGATATAAATATTCCTGAAGACTTAGTAGAAGAAATAGGTAGGTTATTTGGGTATCATAATATTGAGAGTAAAGAGATTTCAGAAAAAAATTTCACTAGCTTACAAAAAACCTCAGAACTTCAAAAAATCAGAAAAAAAATAAAGCAATTACTCGTAAGTAGGAATATGTTTGAAACAATATCATGGTCTTTTACAGATAAAAAAATTGAAGATATATTAAAAAGTTGTGAAAACCCAATAAAAATTAGTAATCCTATTAGCTCGGAACTTTCATTCTTAAGGTCAACATTAGTGGGAAATTTACTGATTACAATACAAAAAAATATTAATAGAAATATTACTAATGCTTCTTTTTTTGAGGTTGGACCAGTTTTTTATGAAGATAAATCATATAAACAAGAAGAATATGCTTGTGGAATACGGACAGGGTTTTTTTATGAAAAAAATTGGTTAGAGGATCCGCGAAAAGTTGATTTATTTGATTTAAAAGCGGATTTGTATTCTTCCTTAAAATTAATGAATATAAATATTCAAAATTTGAAGGTTTTAAAAAAATCAAAACCTTATTATCATCCAGGTAAAAGTGGTGCAATCTTGATTGGTAATGAAGAAATTGGACATTTTGGTGAATTTCATCCAAATGTAATCAACGAACTAGAAATCAAAACTAATTGTTGTGCTTTTGAGCTTAATTTAACAAAGGCTATAAGTTTTCAAAGAAATAAAAGTGATACAAAAAGTGAATTGAAAATTTCACTATTTCAAGCATCAGTTAGAGATTTTTCATTTGAATTAAAAAGAGAAATTTTGTCCAACGAAATAGTAACTTTAATAAAAAAAATTGATAAAGATTTGATTAAAGAGGTTATAGTTTTTGATAGTTACGAGGGAAATAAAATTGATAAAAATTTAAAGGCTGTAGCAATATCTGTAAAAATTCAATCAGATAATAAAACTTTGCAAGATTCTGAAATAAACGAGTTATCGGAAAAAATTGTTACGAATGTTATCGGGAAATTTGATGCAAAACAAAGATAAAAGTAATGGTAAAAAATATAAGAAATTTTTCAATTATCGCCCATATTGATCACGGAAAATCAACCTTAGCAGATAGGATTATCCAAAGGTGTGGTGGGTTGACTGAAAGAGAAATGAAAGAACAAGTTCTTGATTCTATGGATATAGAGAGAGAGCGCGGAATTACCATTAAAGCTCAAACAGTATATTTAAATTATAAAGCAAAAAATAATCAAAACTATAATTTTAACCTGATGGATACTCCTGGCCATGTCGACTTTTCTTATGAGGTTAGCAGATCTTTAGCGTCATGCGAAGGGTCTCTTTTAGTTGTTGACGCATCACAAGGAGTTGAGGCTCAAACTCTTGCAAATGTCTATCAAGCGGTTGATAACAATCATGAAATAGTGCCTGTATTGAATAAAATTGATTTGCCGTCAGCCGATCCAGATAAGATAAAAAATCAAATAGAGGAGGTGCTTGGTATTGACGCTTCAACCGCAGTTTCGGTATCAGCAAAAACTGGAGAGGGAATTGATGAATTGCTTGAGGTGATTGTAGAAAGACTCCCATCTCCTAAAGAACTTGATGAAACAAAATTAGTGGCAATGCTAATCGATAGTTGGTACGACACTTACCTTGGAGTAATAATTTTAGTGAGAATAAAATCTGGTGTGCTTAGGAAGGGAATGAAATTGAGAATGATGGGTACCAACGCTAATTATAACGTTGAAAAATGTGGTTTTTTCACCCCAAAAATAAATTACTCTGACAAATTGAATCCCGGTGAAATAGGTTTTATAACTGCAGGTATTAAACATGTAAGTGACTGCAAAGTTGGAGATACAATAACTGATGAAACAAACCCAGCCGATTATCCATTACCAGGATTTAAGCCAAGTGTTCCTGTTGTTTTTTGTGGACTATATCCAGTTGATGCTGATGACTATGAGTTATTAAAAGATAGCTTATCAAAGCTTGGTTTGAATGACGCGAGTTTCACATTTGAGCCAGAGACATCTGCTGCCCTTGGTATGGGTTTCAGATGCGGTTTTTTAGGCTTGTTACATTTAGAAATTATTCAAGAGAGATTGAGTAGAGAGTTCGATTTGAACTTAATTACTACTTCTCCTTCGGTTGTTTATAAAATCGAAAAAACAAACAGAGAAGAAATTGAGATTCATAATCCATCACAAATGCCTGAGGTGGTTAACATAAATAAGATTTCAGAACCAATTATTAAGGCTACAATTCTTCTTCCTGATGAGTATTTAGGAGCAGTGATGCAGTTGTGCACTGAAAGAAGAGGAACTCAAAAGGATTTGACTTATGTGGGTAAAAGAGCAATGATTGTCTATGATCTTCCATTAGCAGAAGTTGTTTTTGATTTTTATGATAGACTTAAATCAATTACAAGTGGTTACGCAAGCTTTGATTACGAGTTTAAAAAATACATTGAGAATGACCTAGTTAAAGTTCAAATCTTGGTAAATTCTGAACCAGTAGATGCTTTATCATTTATGTGTCATAGATCAAAAGCTGCCTCTCGAGGAAAAATTTATTGTGAAAAACTTAAAGATCTAATTCCTAGACAACAATTTAAAATACCTTTGCAGGCAACAATTGGAGGAAAAATTATTGCAAGAGAAACTATTAATAGCTATAGAAAAGATGTAACGGCTAAACTGTATGGTGGTGATGTAACAAGGAAAAATAAGTTACTAGATAAACAAAAAAAGGGAAAAAAAAGAATGAGACAGTTTGGTAAAGTTGAAATACCTCAATCAGCATTTATAAATGTCCTTAAAACTTCATCAGACTAAAACTTATTTTATTAAAATTTTTCCTGCAGCAATTTTTTAATTTTTATAAAAAACAAAACTCCTTTTAATAAAATTTTAAATAAATATTATAAAATATATACTAATTTAGATTTAAAACTACTTGATGAAAAAAAAACCTCAAATTGAAAATTTCTCTGAAAAAAAGTGTAAAAATTTTGGTTATACATTCACATTAATTTTTTTTACACTCACAGTTTACGACTACTATTTTTATAACTTCATTTTTATATTTTATTTTTTTGTAGGACTTTCATTTCTTTTTTTTTCAATTTTTAAACCTAGAAATTTAAGGTTCTTTGGTTTTTATTGGGAAAGATTTGGATATTTTTTAGGAAAATTTTTTTCTCCAATCATTTTAACAATGGTTTATGTTCTTACCATTTTACCCATAAATATGATTTTAAGAATTTTGAATATAGATCTGATAGGTGTTAAATTTTCCAAAAAAAAAAAAAGTTATTGGGAAAGAAGAACTAAAAAAAATATTAACTTTAGAGAGCAGTTTTAATGATTGGGTTTTTAAAAGAGTTTATTACTTTTCTAATTAGGAGAAAAAAATTTTGGTTAGCCCCAATTGTTTTAGTTCTTCTTATATTTGGAATGCTTCTTGTGATTACTCAAGGCACTGCAATAGCTCCCTTTATTTATACAATTTTTTAAATGAAAAAAATAAAAATCATTGGAATTTCTGCTTATTTCCACGACAGTTCTGTAGCATTGCTCGAGGATGGAAAGATTATTTATGCCGCACAAGAAGAGCGATTTTCTAGAATTAAACATGATGCTAGTTTCCCTGAGAGAGCATTACAAAATTTGCTAAAATATAACTCTTTGAGCCTTAAAGATATTGATTTCGTTGTTTTTTTTGAAAAGCCTTTCTTAAAATTTGAGAGATTAGTAGAAACATATCTTGCATTAGCTCCAAATGGCTTCAGACAGTTTTTAATTGCAATGCCATTATGGCTCAAAGAAAAATTATTTATGAAGAGGGAAATACTTCTATGCTTGAAGAAGTTTGATTCAAATTTTAGTGAAAAGAAGTTATTTTTCTCAGAACATCATTTAAGCCACGCAGCAAGTGCTTTTTATCCATCACCATTTGATAAAGCGATTGTATTCACAGCTGATGGTGTTGGAGAATGGACAACAACTTCAATTGCAATTGGAGATGGAGAGAAGATTCAAATTAAAAAAGAAATAAATTTTCCTCACTCTTTAGGACTTCTTTATTCTGCCTTTACATATTATGTCGGCTTTAAGGTTAATAGCGGTGAATATAAATTAATGGGATTAGCGCCTTTTGGAAAACCTATATATGTAAATTTAATTAAAGAAAATCTAGTTGATATTAAGGAAGATGGGTCTTTTAGAATTAATCAAGATTTTTTTGAATATTCAACCGGATTTAAAATGACAAACGAAAAATTTGATAAACTTTTTGGAAATCCTGCCAGAAAACCTGAATCAAAAATTAATCAGTTTTACATGAATATTGCTTCTTCTATCCAAAAAGTTACAGAGGAAATATTGTGCAAAATTTTAAGCAGTCTTAAAAAAGAATATAAAATTAGCAAGTTGTGTTTTGCCGGGGGTGTTGCTTTAAATTGTGTGGCAAATGGAATATTAAAGAAAAAAGTTTTTAAAAATATTTGGATTCAACCTGCAGCCGGTGACGCTGGTGGTGCACTGGGTGCAGTATTGGCTTTTTGGCATCTTCATCTCAAAAAAGAGAGAAAAATTAATCGAATTGACGATATGCAAGGTTCTTTTCTTGGACCAATGTATAAAGAGAAAGAAATTAGAGAGTCCCTAGATAAACTTGGAGCAAATTACAAATTGTTGGAAAAAAAAAAAATATCAGTGAAAATTGCAAAATTTCTTGCTGATGGAAAAGCTGTAGGGTGGTTTCAAGGTAGAATGGAATTTGGTCCACGTGCGCTTGGCGGTAGGTCTATATTAGCTGATCCAAGAAATAAAAATATGCAAAAACAGCTAAATTTAAAAATAAAATTTAGAGAGAGCTTTAGACCATTCGCACCTTCAATTCTTGAGGAAAAACTGAATAAATGGTTTGATCTTGAGGATTCAAGTCCATACATGCTTTTGGTTGCAAAGGTTAAGAAAGAAAAATTAATTAAGCAAAAAGAAACAGTTACTAAAAAATTAAATGATATCAATAATATTCGTTCTATAATTCCTAGTGTTACTCATATTGATGATTCTGCAAGAGTGCAAACTGTAAATGCAAAATTAAATCAAAATTATTACAACTTAATTAAAGAATTTTTTAGAATTACTAAAACACCCATTCTCATTAATACATCTTTCAACATTCGTGGTGAACCTATCGTTTGTTCGCCAAATGATGCATTTCGATGTTTCATGGGCACTAACTTAGATATTTTAGTTATTGAAAACTTCGTACTTGAAAAAAAAAATCAAAAAAAGTCTTTGTTTAGAGATTATAAAGAAAGCTTTAGCTTAGATTAAAAATAATTTATGAATTATATGAAATATTTTTAAATACTCTTTTGACGTTCAATTTTTATTGGAGAGGTGGCCGAGTGGCTGAAGGCGCACGCTTGGAAAGCGTGTAAACAGGAAACTGTTTCGAGGGTTCGAATCCCTCTCTCTCCGCCA
>MDSZ01069533.1_pt1 | contig 22094 bp, 22 predicted proteins | sample 811201 | NCBI WGS metagenome assembly MDSZ01 (sample SAMN05326647, study PRJNA326480) | marine metagenome | isolation source: seawater | place: Indian Ocean: North | collected 2010 | reverse complement strand
GGAGCAACAGGACATACTGGACCAAGTGGAAACGATGGAGCAACAGGACATACTGGACCAAGTGGAAACGATGGAGCAACAGGACATACGGGACCAAGTGGTAATGATGGAGCTACTGGACCAAGTGGTAATGATGGTGCTACCGGGCCAAGTGGAAATGATGGTGCTACAGGACCAGCAGGCCCAACAGGCCCAAGCATTGATCCATTCCCATTAGTTGGACAACAACACACAACAACTCCATCACAGATACAGTCAGTTTATAACTATGATTGGATGGTAGCAAATTACGGCTCAGGATACACAATTTCTCGTCAAGTGTTTTTACCTGCTGGACGTGGAACTAGAAATGCTCCTCCAATTAAACTTAATTCAATGGGATGGATGGAATTAGACGACACAGATATTGACTTTTCAGCTCATGGTCTTGATGCGTCGTTAATAGCAGGCAAAAAACTATTCGTACCGATGTACTGGCACATGTTACTTCCTGGATCTAATAGGATCATTACTGATAGTTATGATGATGTATTAGGATTAATTGAAGAAGATATCAATACAGTAACCGTGTGGGGAGGCGAAAGTAGATTTATTACTGATCCAATACCTATAAGTGATACGGTAAGACTCAAGATAAGGTTTGAAACAATGCCTACTACAAGCGATCAAATAAACATATCAATTACAGATATAGAGGGAGAAAACACAGTATTCTTTGTCAATCCAAAAAGCTTTACATGGGTAGAAGATACAAGTAATCCGAATGATACACATTTGACTGTTGTAGGAAACGCGGTTCTTGAATTGAATGTACTACTAAGAGAGGGATCATTTTTAATACGGACTACATCTACTAATCCAGTATTTGATGGGTTGACGCACGCAATCACTGTATTTGTAAGAAATCATCGTATCATTACATTTACGCAAACAGAAGAACAGGGAACTGTTGAAGGGCAAGCATTCGCATCCAATGGTTACTATCCATTATATACAACTATAGATGCAGCAAAGAGTCAAAGTACAAATGGAATAGTTGAAGTATTAAATAATGATAGTAATGTTACCTACTATATGCCCAACCAAGGTGTAACCAAATACTATGGTAATTATACACCTCAACTAGAGGAAAGTGGTGGAGGAACAACAGATAACGGTGGTAGTGGAAGTGGTGATAATACTGTAATACAAGATGTATCGGAAACTCCCAATTTAGAATAAATAGAATAGATTTTTTACTTTTATTGAAATAATAAATCTATACGGTGATCCAAGTATCATTTGCTTCTATTTCATAGGCATCAGGTAACATAGATAAATGATTTTTATCTACTATATTAAAATATGAATTAAGTGATAAACCCATAGAAATAGAGGCTATATTAGCTTTAAAGAGTAATGTACCAAAAATTAGATCAGCACCTGTGTCAAGCAAAAGTATTGAATCTTTATTGTAGATTGATTTAATTTTACTTAGTGAAGCATTTACATCTCTTACATCAGTATTTATAATTACAACACTATTTGTGAAATTACAATTTCCTGAATCAATTCTACTTTGTAAAAGTTTTCTTCTATTTGATGCAATAATAACAGTTTTATTTGATTTTAATATGAAGTTTTTTCTCTTAGAAATACACCAGTCAAAACATCTATAATCTAACATCTTATGTTTCGCTTCCAACCATTTTGTATTTATAGTAAACTCATTGCAAGTATTTACCATATTGTGATAATATAATCGGTAAGGAATATCAATAAGAATAAAGTTACAATCAATAATAAAACGTTTTATATCATTAACGTTTACTGATAATGTAGTATCGTTTAATGAGAGAAATCCTCTTCTAAGTAATACCATATCTTCAGATTTTGCGTTAACAATACTGAGTGTTGTTTTTTCAGAAAAACACCTTGATACATATTCTATATCATTTGCAGGTAAAAAGGTTGTTATAGAACAAGGTGAATTAATAGGTGGCAGTAATGCCAAATACCTAGTTGGTTCAACTCTGTCATTTCTAGTATAATTTCTAATCTCTGTAGCATGATGATGATATGATTTGATTATATTTGGAATATTATATACTGATAATCCCATTTCTGATGCAAGAAAAGCGATTCTATTGTCACAACCTGGTTTTCCAAGATTAAAATTGCACTTTTTTAGTTCATTGTCAGTAAATAATGTTTCAGATAACCAAATCCATGTGTCTTGCGACCATCCATTAAATATTTCAAGAGAAGCATTTCCAAGATTCTTTCCTCTAAGTTTATATCTAGAGAGGCAAATCATTGATTCAGTTAAATCCATACACCTACATTTATTAATGGATTTATCGAAAAATATATCACTATTTGACAAAACAACAATTGAATTATTTAAATTATCCATTGAATATTTCATAACATCAGAGAAAGTCAATCTTTTTCCCGAATCAACTACTTGTTTTATTTTTGTACTATTACTGCCAAGTTCTTCATATGTATAAATCCTTTCATTTAACAAGTGTATCTCATCAATATTTTTATTATGTGCATTCATAATTAACGTTTCTACAAGCTCTTTTTGACGTTTTTTATCCTTATGTATAAAAAATTGTTGAATTAGAATAATTTTCTTACGGTTTTGATCTGTAATTTTTGGTATACCTGATATAATTGTTGGTAGCTGAAGTTTTTCAATTCCATTCCTATCAATTAGATTATTATCAAGTCCACATATCCAATTGACTGTTTTTGAAAACTTATCCATACAATATAATTATAGCTTGATAAACTTTAATTATATTTCATTTGTTAAATTAATTTCATAGACATTTGTTTCATGCCGTACATTTTCTTGACCCATCCAACAATATTGTTACCCATATATCCTTCGACATTAGGACTATAAGCAACTAATTTTTCTGGCAAAAACTTAGTGGCAAATGTTTTAACATTTAAAAAGTATCCACTTTTTGAGCATCTAAGGTTTCTTATATGTGAAAATCCCTCATAAATACCGTAAGAAAATCTTTTAATTTCAGAAGGACATATATGTCTAACAAAATTATCATCCTGTAATGATTTTACATCTAAACGATTCATCATTTCAAGATTCTTTGTATGAATCCTTTTAGATCCATCAATGCGTAATCCTGCTTTCAAACAATTCTTTGTCATAGCATTGTCTTCATAGCCCCAACCCCAGTGATTAGGAAACCCTTTACTTTTTTCGAAATCCCCTGCCTTAATTGCAAATATCCCTCCTAAGGCATAATCATATCCATATAAATGTTTTACTAAACCACGCTTTGTTGTATAATCTAATTCAATATGCTCACGCGGAATGCTATCAATATCATGAAATATACAGGTTATATTATGATAAGATTTTGGGTAGTTATTTTTTAAATATATAAATCCAATATTTTTCATAGCACCGCGATTAAAGTTTCTATTATCACATTGATGAACAATTAATACATCAACTTTTCCTAGATCCTTTCTGGTTTTAACGCGTTTATCAAAATATTCTGAAAATATCTTGAGATGTTGAGGTCTTTCGCGATATGGAATTATAAAGACCGTATTAGGAGCACTCATATTGTAATATGTAATATGATAATCTGCCTAAAAATACGATACGTAATAATATAATAATGAATGATTTCGCCTACGGTGCTATTTCGGGTATCGCACAGACAATAATTGGTTATCCGTTTGACACTTATAAGGTACTACGTCAAAGTAATAAGATAACAAATAATCTTACTGCACAAATATTAATGAAAGGAATTAAGTTTCCATTGATATCAAGTACTGTAATTTGTGGTATTAACTTTGGTACATACAGACTTCTAAGAGATTTACACTATGGCCCAGGTGAAGCTGGTTTTGTCAGTGGAATAATTGTTACTCCTATAGTTTATCTTAGTGATACGGGAAAAATCTCAAGACAATTAGGTATTAATTCTAATTGGATAACTCTTCTAAAAGAAAGAAAACAAGGCTGGACGGCTACATTGGCCAGAGAAAGTATAGCATTCGGTATTTACTTTAAAACATTTGAAGAATGTAAAGAAAATGGGATTCATCCTTTCTTTGGAGGAGCTGCAGCTGGATTAGCAAATTGGACCGCTACATATCCAATTGATTCTATTAGAAGCAGGCAACTAGCATATAAATGCACTATTATGGATGCAATAAAAAAGGGAAATCTTTGGAATGGCTATATACCGTGTGCAGTTAGAGCTGTGACTGTTAATTCAGTAGGATTTTATGTTTATGATAAATTAAAAGAAATATTTGATAATTAAACAGACTTTAATGATAAACTATTTGATGCCCACAGTGATTATAATTTTGTTTACTTTTTAATAATATTTGTTCATCATCATTAGTTGTTGGTATTAATATAATTTCTTCTTCATCCGTAATTGGTTGAGGTGTTTTTTTTGTTGATAATTGACTCTCCAACTTAGTAATGTATTTTCGTAGTTCAATAGTATCATTATATAGTTCATAGCATTTTTTCTGGTAGTTAGTATCATGAATATAATGGTATGCATTTACCTGTCCGTATATATCTGCATCATCTTGAGGAACTCTGTACCCTTGCTTACAAAGCCATACCATTAAACTTAAATATACTACTTGGTTTGTGGGTTGTAAAGTTTTCTTTTGATTACAAACAATTTCTGGCAAACATAAACGAATTAGTGTTCCTTTAATGCCAATTATATTTGGTTGGCCAAACAATGCATTTGCATGTTGTATTTTAATTTTATTTACACTCCATTGATCAATTAACTCTCGAAACTTTGCTCGTAAAGTATAAATATTGCAATCATGTACACTGCATATTTCCATTAGATCATGGCTTTGAACGGGAATTGGATATAATTGTATTGGAAAGTTATCAAGAACATATGTCCCCAATTCAGGGTATTCTGATGGTAGAATCCAACCCATGTAATTGGCGAAATCACTTGCCATATAATTCCACCGTTCCAAGGATGTTTCAGGTTTGTTAGTAAGTTGAACGTTAACAGCTTCCATTGCCCAAGATACAAAGTTTTTAAATGATATCATATAAAAGCACTAATCGAGTCATTTCATTTTTTTTAAAAAAAAAATGGATATTTAGCTTGGAGTATGTACAATATTCAGGATTTTTCTTTTTTCTTCTTCGCTATAATCATTCATATATTTCTTTTTTTTATAATACTCTAATTTTTCTCTGGTAAATGTCGGACTGCATTGGACATTATTCCTGATTTTAAAAGATTTTATTTTGCTTTGAGTAAAGTTTTCGATTCTATTTACTAATTTCATATTATTATCTGATAATAATTCAATATATTCGTGATAATTTATAATCAATATATTTCCATTAGACGTTTTCATTATATCATACCATTTTTCGACGTATTTATTATATTCCTCGACAAGCGTATAATAATCACATACATTCCAATTACAAATCAATGCCCATTTTTTTATTGATATGAACCATGCAAAAACATCTTTAATAATCACAAAACATTTGCTATTAGCTCCTATTAACTTTTCAAGATCTTTATAATTTTTTATTATTATATTGTTACCGTATTGATGTCTTAAAGTTAAAGGAATAAAGCTTTTATCATCATATATGCGAAAATGTTTATGTTGAGGGTCTTTACGTTCTTGATGATTGTTATTGACAATGTTTATCTCAAAATTATCGTTTATGAATGCGTTGATAACATTCGTACCGCTCCTTTGCAAACCGTAAATATAGTATTTTACCATTTATAATTATAGCAGAGTATTTAAACTAATAAATATATCACAATTAACAATATTATGATGTATACTTGTCTACAATAACTTGTGGAACAAGTTCATCTGTTCTTTCTGCCAACTTCTTGTAACACTTATTAATGGTTACTTCGCTAATTTCACTAATCTGACTTACCGCCTTTTTACCAATGTTAATATTACAAACTTGAGCAATGAAGTAAACAATACCAGCTGCTATAGAATGTGGTGTATTCTCAGGAATAAGATTATTGCGTTGAATACGAATGGCTACAAACTTGCAGACTTTGGTAAGTTCATGGTTCATGTTTAATTTGCTACAATATCGATCTATAAATGACAGAGGCGTAGTTTGACATAGAGAAGTCTTATCGGTATTTTCCAACTCAGACTCAAGTTCATTAATTATAGAGATTGCATTTTTACATCCTCTTGTTGCAGCAGCGGAGTCAAGATGAAAGATAGTTGCAATTTCTCGTGCTGTTCTAGGGAACTTATTAATTCTAGCTGATACGTAAATTGATGCAGCAATTATTCCATCGCGATTAAGACCTCTAAAAGTTTTTGCCTCTGAGATTTTCTTGTGGTACCGCATAGCATCATCAATAATCAACTTAGATATACCTGCCTGAGTTCCAAGTATAGTTATTTTTTGAAACTCATCATATTGAGACTTTTCTTTATAAGGCATGCCTAGCCAATCAGTATAGCGCCTAATCTTTCTCATCTCGTAACTAGATTTGCCTGTTACAAGAACCTTGCAACCATAGCTAGACTCTTGTAACAGTGGATTAATCGGCATACCACATCTTGTAGGGTCACTTGAAGAAGAATCGTCAGCACCATAATATCTCCATTCAGCGGATTGGTCCAAAGTATCTGTATATATAACACCACATGAAGTACTGGAGCATGCCGGAAAGCCTTCTTCAGTTACTAGAAGAATGCTACCACAGCAATCGCATTTTTCACGAGGACCTTTGCTGATGTATACACACTCAACCTTAGTATCAGATCCTATTTCATTATCAAATTGTTGCCAAAGCTTCTTTTTGTTCGTTCCCCGACGTCTTAATTTCTTAGTTTTCAGGTCACTCATCTCACTATGAGAGAGATAATATTAACGTGTTCTTAATTCATTTTTTTAATGTTTTCAACATATATATATCTCGATGGGCAATTCAACATCTAAACAAAATGGAAATACTGCACAATCTGGGAAATTAGCTCAAGAAATTGACTATATTGCAGCAAATTACATTACTACGCAAAACTTTCGTGACATGGAGCGTCTAGCTGATATGGATCACTGTAATAATTTAGTGATTATGACTGCCGATCTTATTGCTACTTATCTAAATGATCAAGATGTAAAATATTTGGCACAGCGTTTGAAGGACGGAATTGAAATTAATGAAATGACTGAAGAATCAGTTATATATTTTAAAAAGGCAGATCAAGAAAAAATGGATGTGAGCAATCCAACTACTAAAAGACGCCTTTGTATTGGAATCGCTAAGTTCTATGTTAAGGTTGCTCACTTATTTGCAGCTATTGTAACTACAATAAATCCTATTTATGTTTATAAAGATGCATATGGTAGTACTGTAAAAATCCCATTGCTTCAAAAGGACAATATTCCAAAAGAAGCTAAAACAAAGATAGAAAAATATAATATTTGTAGTCAACGGCTCAATGCACTAATTAATAATCAAGATTTCGATGTAGCAAGTGATTCAAAAATAACTGTTGCACCTAAGTTTTGTGATATGAACTATGATAAAACTAGAGGTAAGGATCGTAATTTATTTCAAGAACCAGGTATACCAGAATTAGAAAAATTATATTATGATGATTACAATTATGATCAAGGTGGGTTCAAAGGAATGACAGATAAAATGAGAAAAGATGTTTATGAAAAGGATGTGCTTACATTTTACAAAGCTTTTACTGGAAATGATAAGATTCCTTTGAACGATCAAGGAAAACCTAAAGTAAAAAAGTTTAGTGATATCCTTCTTCGTGATTTTCATAAAAGTAAGGGTTGTAAAAAAGATGGTGTTTATACTAAGCAATATTCAGCCAGTTTAAAAAATAAATTGTTTAGTGATTATGCCAATCATATTAAAAATATGATGAATAATACCACGAATAATCAAGATAAACTTGTAGCAACACTAGAAACTTTATTTGCTAGAGCAATTAATCCAACTACACAGCGAAAAGAAATAATTATTAATCCAAAAATGAATGATAAATTATTACAAGAGTTAGTAGAGAAAACTAGAAACAATATTGTTGAATTATATGCTACATGTGAAGATGATTTTGTTAAAGGGTTAGAATTATTTGAAGCAATCGTTGAAAAACAAATAATGGATACATCAAAAGCTCAAATTGAAGCTCTAGAAAATACTCTTCAAGATAGTTTAGCTGATTCTCCGTCTAATCCAAGTAAAAATAGTGAAGAAAGCAAGCAAGAAACCAAGGAAGAAGAAGATGTTGAGGCTGAAACTAATGCCGTTGCTGATGCCGATGCTGATGCCGATGCTGATGCTGATGCTGAGGTTGGTTCACAAACCGAAACGGGGTCTAATGAAAAAGAAACTACAGATATGAAAGACGATAAAACCAATAGTGCAAATGAAACTGAAGAACCACTAAAAAGTGAGGCATCAGATACTAAAAAAGAGGATGCGTCAGAAAATCCTGATCAACAAAAAGGACCTTTAGAAAAACCACAAGCCAGTCAACCAAATATAATGTTTGTTCCAGCTGTTTATGTACCACCAAAAGACAATTTAATTATGCCTGATGATGAACCGGAAGAGTAATTTATTTTCTCTCATAATTGTATATCATGGCTCTAACTCGTCGTATCCGTGGTGGCTCCAAAAAGCCTCGTTCATCTGCTAAGCGCTCTTACCGCAAGCGTGTAAAAGAATCCAGATGCCGTAAGATTAAGAGATCTGCTGTATGCAAGCGAACCCCTGGTTGCAAGCATGCTAAGGGAAGAAAGCGTTCTTTCTGCCGTAAGTCTCGCAACACCAAGCGCCGTGGACGCAAGTCTTCGTCTTCTACTCGCAAGCACCGCAAGTAAATAAAATATGATAGTAACTAATAATTTACCTACTATCATCTAAATTAGAACCGACTATAACAATTCTTCCATATATTTTAATTTTAAACATTTTAGTTGCTGTATCATTAATACTACATGTATGTTGTCCATTTTCTCTTAGAAACATTATTCCACCATCTGTAAGTGGTAGGGTAGTAAAATAGCCTCCGGTAATACTTGAAATGATATCATAACCTGGATCTTCATCGAAATAAACAATGTCCTTTTCTTGATTTGCCATGTTTTAACGAGTAATATAATATCAAAAATGGTTCAATTTTAAATTAAAAATAATAGTGTTAAATTATCAAAGTCATGAAAAGTGTATGTATTTACGGTTGCGCTAAAAATGTAGAAAGCTATTTGCCAAAGGTCTTTAAAAATATAGATATCCTTAGAAGTGTATTTGATGTGAAAGGTATTTATATAGGATATGATGAATCTAGTGATAAAACAATAGAAATATTAAATAAATATAATGAAAAAACAGGTGATATTCACATTTGTAAATCTGATATTCAATTAGATTCAGATACAGTTATAGATTCCTATGGTAATACAAATAGTATTAATTTCGTAAAAAAACAAGATTCAAAAGAACGTTGTATTAATATTTCTAATGCACGAAATAGATGTTTGAAAGCTATACGAGATAGTAATATTAATCCTGAATTAATAATTGCTATGGACTTTGATGATGTTTGTAATGAAGAAATGGATGTCTCTGTGATAAAAAAGTATCTTAAAAGAATTGATGAGTGGGATGGATTAACATTTTACAATGAAAGATATTACGATTTTTGGGCATTATCAATTGTTCCATTTACCCTGTCGTGTTTACATAATAATAATAATAAAAGAGTTATAAAAGCTATGTCATGTTATCTTCGCAAAAAACATTTACAGTCAAATGGCATGATTTATTGTAATTCTGCTTTTAATGGATTTGCTATTTATAAATATGATAAATATGGTTCAAATAATTATAGTGTTATACATGAAAATAGATTTCACCGTTTAATCGATAAGCAACAAGTAGAAAGAGAAGGCAAATGTCAATACTATATACAAAATATATCTCTTGGTTATCAGATAGATTGCGAACATCGAAGCTTTCATTATAATGCTACCATCAATAATGGTGCAAAATTATTCATGGCAACACAACCATTATTTCCTCCATATCAAGGGGAACATTGTGGATTTCTATATGATAATTAACTTTTTTTAATAGATTTCATAGACCCTCAAATATTTATGTAATCTATCCCAGAATACCCAAAATATTTTTGAGAATTGAAAACAGGGTAAAAAACGTGATTTATTTAGACGCTGTAAACGCCATATTTTATGTTTTTAAAAAATTATGAAGGGTTGTTATGTAGGACTGAAAAAAAGGCACTACAGAGGAAGCAGTTTAAAGATTCGGTGCTTTTTCTATGTATCATATAATGGTACATAATGATACATATTTAGGCACAGAAAAGCACGAAAAAAGCACGATGAAATATCATTGTAAAAAGTGTGACTATTCTACGTGTCATTTAGGATTATGGAAAAGACATCTTCAGACGAAAAAACACAATGGTACAAAAATGGTACATGATGATACATCAAAAGCACCAAAAAGCACGACTTCTGCATCATTGGTAACAAATACATACTTGTGTGAATGTGGCCGCAGCTACAAATATCATAGTGGATATTATAGACATAAATCAAAGTGTACTTTTAAAATTGAAGATAAACCAGAAGTAGTTGTTTCAAAAACTAATAACACAGATTATCGCGAAATGTATGAGCAAAAGTTAGAAGAGAATCTAGAATTAGCACATGAAATTATACGTAAGCAGCAAAAAGCATTAGATGAGATAACCAATACCTCAAATCAAAGCAATAACAACAATAGTTTCAATACAATAAATAACAATGTTCAGATTTATCTCTCTGAGAATTGTTCTGGAGCTATGACATTGGAAGATTTTGTAAAGAAACTTCAAATAACTATGGAAGATTTGAAGATTGCAAAATCTGATGCTGCAAAAGGATTGGCGCAAATAGTAAGTAATAATCTTAAACCATTAGCTTTGACTGATAGACCCGTACATCATGTATCTCAGGATGAATGGTTTGTTAAAAATGAAGGGGGTTGGAAAGAAGATGACGGAGAGAAATTATTGTCTGAAACTCAAGCGGGGTTGCGTAAGCAATGGCCAAATGTATTTGAAAATAGTAATCCAAACTGGATGAAAAATGATAAATTATCAAATGAATATTGTGAAATGGCTGGAATGGCGACAAAAGAGCTATCAACTAAGGAAAAAACTGTAGCTAAAAAGAAAATAAGCCAAGCTTGTACCTTAGATAAAACGACTACATAGATTTATCTTGGATTCTTTCAAGCAATTCTTTATTATAAATTAAATTACCAGTAGGCTTATAGCTATCGATTGGCCTATAATCCTTACTAGACTTCGTGACAGAAATATTTTTTGTTTTTCTACCTATTATTAAAGCATTTGGATCGTTTTTATCTAATCCATTGCTGCTAGCATCATCATCTTGATTTTGTGGAGTTTTAGTATTTCCCCAACCATCAATGTGCATACCTGTCTTTTTTCGTATTTCATCTCTAACATATGCAGGAGTCCATTGTTGCCAAGATATAAAAAGTAAATTAGGATGAGTATAACGTATTGTAAATCCGTTTTCTCTCAATTTATCAATTAAATATGCGACACATGAACCGTGATCATATTTTGGAACACCAATTATCATTTCAGGCACAACATACCAACAACACTGATCATTTGGATTTATACGAGATTGGTGTTTTATTCTATTATGAATCCGGGTAAGTATCTTGTTATAAACTTTGAGTGTATTCAAATCGCTTTGTTTCTTACGTTCATAAAGCTCATCTAAATTAATTTTGGTATCTCCAACCTCTTCATCGCCTAGTGTAAAAATAGTATCCATATTACATTAGTTGGAGAAAAAGTAATAAAAGGTGAAACGTAAATATTTTAATGGTGATTAAACACATTGTGATAGCTGGTGGAGGTCCTACTGGACTTGTGTCTTATGGAGTTCTAAAAAAATTAAATGAATTAGGATTTTGGGATCGAAAAAATATTAAAACGGTATATACCTCTTCAATAGGAGGTTTTATAGGTGTACTTGCTACACTCGATTATAAATGGTCAGATATTGATGATTATTTAATAAAGAGACCCTGGGACAAGGCTTTTGCTCCGATGAAAAATGATGTACTTGAGATTATGTATAATAAAGGTATCAATGGGAAACAAATGTTTGATATTTGTTTATCACCTTTGTTAGCAGGATTAGACATGACATTAGAAACTACTTTACAAGATCATTTTAATCGTACTAATATAGAAATAGTATTTACTGCAACTGAAATAAATAATAGTAAATGCTTGCAAGGAGAGCTTATATCATATAAAAATTATCCAAATATGTTGCTTAGTCAAGCATTGGCTTGTACAAGTGCATTTCCGATGTTATTTAAACCAGTATTTGTACAAGATAAATGCTTTGTTGATGGTGGACTTATTCATAATTATCCCCTTAATCATTGCTTAGAAAAGACAGGTTGTGATGAGAGTGAAATATTGGCTATAACAAATACAGTAGGTAATACTCCATTAAAGGTAGAAGAATCATCGTCATTTATTGAATATGCTAGAATGATGATGAAAAAATGTCATTGGACCTTAGAAACTTCCAAGGATCAACCAGATGTTTCAAATAGTGTTGTGTCATTAACAAGTGATCTTTCAGATATGACAGTATGGTTTGAAACTTTATCTGATAAAAATATACGTGAATCTCTAGTTATCAGAGGTGAAAAAGATGCAATTAATTTTTTTACAAAGAAGTCTGAAGAAACTGTGTGAGAGTATCAATATCTGGTTTTGCATCATATTCTACCACTTTTTTATTATGACTTAATTTAATAGTTGGGTAGCCCTCAACACTAAATCTTTCTGCAGTCTCTGGATCTTTATCACAATCAACTTCAATAAAGTTAATTTTAACACCATTTACTCCTGTAGGTTCAACTTGTTCTTTAAACTTTTCCCAAACAGGTAATGCTTTTTTGCAGTAAGGACACCATGTCGTGTAGAAAAAGTATAAATCAGCAGTATCTTTTGGACCACCATCTTTCTGAATAAACTCTTTGTTTGGAACATATGCAGCATCAACACGAGGCTTAACATAGTTATTGTAGACCCAGATAGCGGCAGCAATAAAGATTGCAGCTAAAATGATAACAATCATTAGCTTTTTGTTTTGCAACACATTAACAAATCCTTCTCGTACTTTTTCGAGCATATAGTATTACTTATCATAAATCTTATAAAGGATTAACGAACTAGCCTAAAGATTGGAATATATCTATACTATCATGATTGTACGAGCATTAGACGGATCTATTGTAGAAGTAAAAAGAAGCGATTATAAAGATGATAAAGATTATTACGAGACAATAGTAAATGTAGCTTTGGGTAAAAGGTTTGGAACTAATAAAGCTGTATTTACAGATAAAGTGGTTAATATAATTAAAAAAAGACCGTATATGTAGAATATAATACAAGAGCAAATAATACTACACATAAGCAGCAACCAGCAAATATATTTTTTTTGTATAATGCATGTTCAGGTGCATACATAATATCAGGCGTTACAGTAAAGATTGTGTGAATATTTTTAAAAAAAAGAAATGCTACATATGCCATTGCTAAAGTTGCAATAAATTGTATTATTTTGCCATATTCACCAATAATCTTCTTACTTAAAGAAGACATTGCTAGAAAAGCGAGTGCTACACCTATCATAACAGAAATGTCTTTTGTATTATCAGCAAAGTCAGTAAATGCAGTCATAAGTATAATATTAGATGATAAGATTTTCTAACCATAGACTAATATGGCTAGAAAGACTAGAAAGCTAAAAAGTAAAACATCTAAGAAAAGATCACGCACGTTCAAAAAAGGAGACTTTAAAAGTGGTGATGGAATGCTAACAACTGTATGGGGACCTAGTATGTGGCATTACTTACATACAATGAGTTTTGGCTATCCGGTAAAACCTACGCGTGAACAAAAGAAACATTATAGAAACTTTGTTTTAAATCTACAAAATGTTTTGCCTTGTAAATATTGCCGTATAAATCTTAAAAATAATTTTAAAGCACATCCTTTAAAAATGTGCCATATGGAAAGTAGAGATAAGTTTTCAAGATACATTTACAAATTACACGAAGTAGTAAATAAAATGTTAGGTAAGAAAAGTGGATTGACATATTGTGATGTAAGAGAACGATATGAACATTTTAGAGCTAGATGCACAGAGGAAAATCCAAAAATGTTTAGATTTAGAAAAACTAAGAAATCAAAAGAAAAGGGATGTACAGAACCATTATATGGCAAAAAAGCCAAATGTGTTATTAAGATTGTACCTCATGATGAGAAGTGTAAAACTTTAGAAATTGACGATAAATGTATAAAAACGCGTTAATAATTATTATCTGTTATTATCATATAGATATGGCATCATTAAGTTTGGCAGACACAAGCAATGATCAAGTTTATAAAAATCCAGATTTATTAAGAAGCGCACTTGTAACAATTGCAAGTGGATTTCAAATGCGTTTGGATGATGCTGATAGTCCAGAACAGAAAGGTGGTGAGTTGACTACATTAGTAACTAACTTTAGTTTAGGTATTGGAGTGCTTGCAGGAATGCAACCACAACAGCCTTCACTGGAGGATATTCAAGCATTTGCGACATCAATTGCCAACGAGGCCAGAAGTACAATTCTAGGATGGGTAGAAGCAGACGCTATTCAGGCCGGCCTGGGAGTGACTGCCATGGTAATTGGAAATGCAACACAATGCGGTCTAGGCGGTAGGTTAGGAGGCAGCAAAAAAGGTAGTAATAAAAAGAGGAGAAACCGAAAATATAAACAAAAAGGTGGGGCCGGTCTTGATAGGTATGATGTTTTTACTTACATTTTACTTGCGGCTGCTGCGACTGGTATGGCAGTACAATACGGAGGGACCGCATTGGAAGTCGCATTTACAGCGTGTAATATGGTAGTTCAAAACGTCATTAATTATTCAATACAACTTGGATTATTCAAAACTCAATGTGCTACCCCTGCAGATACAGCATGGAATCTTTTCAAACAATACACTATTGGACAGGCTATACCAGTAGAGACTTGTATAGATAAAATTGTATTTAACAATAATCAAGTGGCAAAAATTAAAGTATCGATAATGAGTTTAGCAGGATTATTAGCGCCACTGACTGTTTACATGTCCAAAGACCTTCTCAAATCCGGATTTTCAGCCGCGTTTAACCAAGTAAAAACGAGAGTCAGTATACCAATAGTTGATATGTTAAATAGTATGATAAGCTATAGTAAAGCTGCAATATGTAGTGTAGCAGCAAGAGGTTATCAAGCTGTACAACAAAAATATAATACGCGATTTGCTGCACGATCAGCAGCAGCTCAAGCAGAAACCGAAGAGGCACCGCAAACACAAGAACAAGAACAAGAAGCTGAGCAGCAGCAAGAAGCACAAGTCAACGCAATAGATGAGTTAAAAGCACAGATACAAGCAGCGGTAGATGCCGGCACACCACTGGAAGCTTTGGTTGATCAAATTAAAGCGCAAGTGGATCAAGGAACTGGTGCACAAGGAACTGGTGCACAAGGAACTGGTGCAGAACAAATGGCTGAAGAAGGTGGTGCTAAACGTCGGAGAAAACGTGCTACACGCAAATTAAAGGGTAAAAGGGGAAAGAAATCTAAGACAGCTAAGCGCGGCCGTAAAAGCAAGTCACTTCGTAAAGGGAAGAAAGCTAAGGGGAAAAGAGTAAAAAAAACACGTCGTGGAAGAAAATAAATGATATCATTTGTATAAAAAATTATTATACATATGATAATTTACATTCCAAATTGACTAAAGTCAGATAAAACTGGACGTGGAAGCACATTAGGATCATTGGCTCTATAGTTAGGAACCTTTTTACACTCAAATGCGGGTTCGGGGCATCTTGCACAAGGAGGGCAAGGTGGAGGAGGTTCTGGTCGCGGACAACTTGCATTAGATGGACATGCTGGGCATACGGGTGGTACAACTTGAGATTTCAAAATGTATAAATCTTCATCACCTGGTGGTATCTGACTAGCAGGAACACCATTACCAGATACTGTGGTTACCGAATTACCTTGAGGTCCTGTGTATTTCGTTGCACTTCCATACAATCCATTGTAAGAAGTAGATGATACACTAGAACTATCATATCCATTGTAATTATCACTAGAGTCAACTGTTACTACATTTCCATTAGGTCCAACAACAGCAGTATTTCCGGTTGAACTATTAGAATATGTATGAACAGTATCGCCTGCTGGCCCAGTATATGTTCCAGTTTCAACCTGTTTTGATGTAGTGGTTGCTCCTGACTTCATGCCTTCACGAATACATCCACTAAGTCCTCCTAAAAACGAACATAGTAGTAGTGAAAGGATCAAGATCATAAATAAATGAATTGCACGTAGTTTCATTATATTGTATAGTTGGAAAAAAGTTTGTTGTTAAATTGAATGTGTTAAAAGCAATATGTTATATATAAACAATAGTATGCCAGGAAAGAATCAAACACAACTTCGACGTAAATATGCGGATGATGAATATATTGAGGTAGGCATTGATGAAGCAGGTAGAGGTCCAATGTTTGGTAGAGTTTATGCTGCTGCAGTAGTTTTGCCTCAAGATGATGGTTTTAAACATTCGGATATGAAGGACAGTAAACGGTTTCATTCTGAAAAAAAGATTAATGCTGTTGCGGATTATATAAAATCTAATGCGCTTGCTTGGTCAGTAGCATATTCTACAGAAGCCGAAATAGATGAGCATAATATAAGAAAAGCAACACATATAGCCATGCATAAGGCAATTAAAACAGTTATTGCTGATCTTAATCAATCTCCAAATAATATTCATTTAATTGTTGATGGCAATGACTTCACTCAATATACTATGTTTGATGGTAATTGCATTCTACCTATTCGTTATACAACGGTAGAAAAAGCAGATAATTTGTTAACTAATGTTGCCGCTGCATCTATATTGGCAAAAGTAGAAAGAGATAAATATATACTAGAACTTTGTAAACAGGAACCAGATCTTGACAATAAATATGGGCTTATCAAAAATAAAGGTTATGGAACCAAGCAACATATGGATGGTATTTTAGAACACGGTACATCAAAATATCATAGACATACATTTGGTATTTGCAGAAATTATGCAGATAAACATTTACAAGAAAATTGATAATTTGTAATTACACAATATTTTTGTTAACTGAAAGGGAAATGTCTTACAAATTGCATAGGCATCAACAACGCGCACTTGAAACCAGTATACAAAATGATTTTAAATCAGGAACACATGCTCATGCTACTGGTTCTGGAAAGTCTATAATAGGTCACTCTATTGTTAGAGAATACAGTAGTAGGCATCCAGGAAGATTAATGATTTGGTTATGTGAGCAATTAGATGTGATATCTCAAATATTCTCTAAGAAAGGTTCAAGATCTGGTGTTATAATATGTGATTTGGTTAAAAATAAACACAAGGACTGGTGGTGGACTGTTCAATCTGCACTATATTGGGGGAAACCTGTGCTAGTAATAATTAACAGAGCATTCTTAGTTAGTGGAAAAAGATATGAGAAAATAGATAAATCAATAGGATTAGTTATTCATGATGAATGTCATACTGCATCAGGTGATACAACGAGGCAATTCTATTCATGGTTAAAAGAAAAAGATAATGATGTTAGTATAATTGGACTTTCTGCAACTCCACCATTGAACGGTGAAGGAGCATGTGATGAATTATCAAATATATTAACAAATTATTCCATATATGATGCTGCTATGGATGGCGTAATAGTTCCACTGAGAATGTCATGGTGTGATAATGCGAAAACTAGTATGTCACTAATTGATATGGCAGAGATTACTTATGCTCTTGCTAATGAAAATAATATTAAAAAAATAATAGTATGGTGTGGAACAATAGACTTTTGTATGGAAGCTGCAACCGAGTGGAGTGAAATATTTGATAATTGGCTTATTGCTGTTGATACTAGTAAAACAAGTGAAGGATTTGATAATTTTGAAGACTTCTATAATTGTTCAAAAGGTATATTGTTTTGTGCGGCTAAACATAAAGAAGGTAGTGATATTCCTGGTCTAGGAATGGGTGTATTTGTAGATGGTGTTGAGGAAAGAGGAAGTACAGTATTTGTACAATGTGCCGGTAGAGTTTTGCGAAGACCAACAGATGGAAGTTATAAACCATACGGAATTATACTTGATTTGAAGGCAAGAGATGGATTAGAATTATGTGATCGTGTAGGTTCTTATCTACAATTAGAACCTGGAGCAATGCCATGGACACCATCAGTACAGGAAATTGGAGGTACTCAAATCAATTCCCTTACATTGACAAAAATACCGGAAAATACATGTATTAGATGTCTTGAAACTGATGAAGTTGACATCAATACATTATTTATTAGAAGTGTACCAGATAATGATATTTATAAAGAGAGATTGAAGCGGGAAATGATTCTTATAAAAGAAAAAGGGTTAATAATGCAATTACTTAGAGCAATCGAAGTTCTTAGATTAGCTGGTGATGATGTGCCTCACGTAACAAGAGGTTCGTGTGGTTCTTCATTAGTGTGTTATCTACTTGGTATAAGTCATATTGATCCTGTAAAGTTTAATATATGCTTTTCAAGATTCTTAAATGAGTTTAGATCTTCAATGCCTGACATAGATTATGACTTTCCTCATAATCAAAGAGCGGATATATTCTTGAGAATGGCTATTCGTTGGCCTGGAACTGTAGCCAGAATCAGTAATCATGTACATTATCATGAAAAGTCTGCAATTAGAGAAGCGTTGAGAAGAAATGGTCTTAAAGGCAATGTACCGTGCACAGAATTAACCAAGTATATAGCTAAATTGTCAGCATACAAGCGGAACAAAGTTAAAAATGATGCTAAAAAACTTGAAGGAAGCTTTAATTGCTACAGTTTACATTGTGGTGGTGTTGTATATTATCCACATGGTATACCTAGAGATCATCTACTTGAAGGAAAGCAGGGACAACTGCTAGCACAAGTAAAATTAGATAAAAGAGATATATCTGACACAGGTCACTTTAAAATCGATGTGCTTTCAAGCCGTGCTTTATCTCAATTAGTTTATGCAATCAGTTTAATAGATGGTGATGGTCAATTAGATTTGGCAAATCCTCCATTTACAGATAAAATGAAAGAATTGTTTGAAAATGGAGATAATATTGGCGTTACACTTGCTGAATCACCTTTATGTAGATCTGAGTTTATGAAGCAAAAGCCAAAAACAGTTGAAGACATAGCAAAATGTCTTGCATTAATTAGACCAGCGGCTAGACAATCAAAAGTAGACATCGTTTATGATGATGATGCAATTGAAATCATACAAACTGCATTAAAATGTACCGAAGCTGAAGCAGATGGTTTTAGAAGAGGATTAGCGAAAAGGGATGATAAAGCTATGACAGAAGTTAAAAAACGTCTGGGTGCTAGAAAGTGTAAAAAGTTAGCTGATGATCTTGGTAGTCTTAGTCTGTATGGCTTTTGTAAAGCACATGCAATGTCATATGCTCAACTTGTTGCTTGGTTGGCTTGGTGCAAAACTGTTAATCCAACTGCCTTTTGGGGTGGCGCACTAAATAGTTGTCAAAGTAGCTATAAACCATGGGTCCATTTATGGGAAGCTAAAAAAGCAGGATTAGATCCATTTCATAGTGATTTTGCAAGAAATAGTTGTTCTGTTTATTCCGATGCAAGAAGGCGAAGATTCTTAGATTTAGATATGTGGCTTCAAATAAGAATATATTGGTATTGGGATATGAACAAAGGCTTCTTTGAAGGATGTTATGATAAAGAAAAAATTGTAAATGGTAAAAAATGTACTGCATTCAAAGGTGTAATAGCTAATCATAGAAAACTAAGTGACGATTCAATTGCTATTACAATAGGCACTGGTGACCGATATATAGATACCATTGCTAATTACAAGGGTTTTAATAGTAAGTCTAGGATAGCTCAAGGAGTAATGGATACAAATGGCCTATCAAAAATTAAGTACATATAAAAGTAATCTAATTAATTTTTATGAAAAATTGAAACTAGTAAGATTCTAACATAGAGATATCATTGTAACAAACACAAAGTCGTCGAAAATGCAGTTTCAGGCTCCGACTTCTGACTATAATGGATATAAATACTATCTTGCCACTAAATCGTTTGATAGACAACAATGGCATTTCACTAACAAGCCATTCCTTCTCACTATAAGTGAATCGCACGTGGTAGGTCAATTTATAACAACAATGTGGTATAATCAGCTATGTGAGGGTGAAAGTTGGGAATGTGAAGTCGCTGTAATTCGGGTTGCTGTTAATGCAAAACCAGAGGAGTTTCAAGCAATAAAATCAATAATGAATGGGCTATCGTCACTTAACAATGGCTACGATTCATATGAAGGGGTGGTTATGTATGGTGTTCTTAACCCAGATAAATATAGAGATGGTAGGTCTAGGTTAATTGAAAAACTTGATACTCAAAATGTTGGTGGTTCTGCCTGTGTGAATTGTGAATTAAAAATGACAACAGCAGGTCTCATTAATATGACATTACAGGGTGCCTATAATGAAAATAAGTGCGTTACCACTCTTACATTGCCGGTGTTTCAGATTCCAAGAGGATGCTTGTAAAACAGTATTAGGTAGGACATTATTTTTCTCTGTAAAATTGATTACAGTTTAAGAATATCTCGTACTATACTAATAAAGATGAAGATTATCGTTTTCGACACTGAAACTACTGGCCTACCTGAAGGCCGGAACACCTCCATTCTGGAAACGGACAAATGGCCATACATTGTCCAGATTAGTTGGATATTGTATGATATGGATAAACAAATTATTGTTAGTATTCAAGATCATATAATTGATTGTGGCGTTCCAATTCCAGATGACAGTATACGTGTTCACGGCATCACACAAAAAAGATCGGAGAGGAAAGGTATACCAGTTGTTGACGCGATGAATCAATTTGACAATGACTTGCAACAGGCTGATTTAGTTGTGGCTCATAATCTTTCGTTTGACAAAAGAGTATATATGGTTGAAGCAATTCGCCATCATCGTAAGCAATACTTTACACGCAATGGAGTTAGAAAGCCTGAGTTTTGCACTATGAAAAATACAAAAGACATATGTAAAATAGAACGTAATAACTCTAAGGGAGAGATTTACTATAAATATCCTAGTTTATCAGAACTTCATGAGCATCTATTTGGATTTAATCCTAAGGGGACACACGATTCTATGGCAGATGTTCTAATCTGCTTTAGATGCTATATTCTTGTAGCAACTGAAAAAGATATTATAAAATCAGACCGCGGTCATTTATCGCGCATGTATGAACTTTATTGTGGTAATTACTAAGGTATCATAAGTTAATGTTTTAACATATGATATATTTTTATGCTGAGCACATCAAGCAAGGCTCTTCTTCTTTTTGAACCTCACTGTTTGTCGATTCAGGACCGATTGTAAATTGTTGCGGCTGATGTCTTGGTTTTCTACGAAGATAATATATACCTGTCTTGAGCTTTTTTTGCCAAGAGTAAAAGTGCATTGATGTCAACGATTTGTAATTTGGATCTTCCATCCAAAGATTTAAACTTTGTGATTGACAAATAAATGCACCTCGATCTGCTGCCATATCAATAACATCTTTCATTGGTATTTCCCAAACTATCTTGTACTTTTCTTTTATATGTTCAGGTAGACCTTCAATATGCTGAACACTTCCTTTATTGGCAATAATACTATCTTTAATTTCTTCACTCCATATACCTAGGTTAGTTAATTCTTTCATTAGATGTCTATTAACTACTACGAACTCTCCTGCAATGGTTCGTCTAGAATAAATATTGCTTGTAAATGGTTCAAAACACTCGTTGTTTCCTAGGATCTGAGAAGTTGAAGCAGTTGGCATAGGAGCT
>MDSZ01134496.1_pt1 | contig 22100 bp, 20 predicted proteins | sample 811201 | NCBI WGS metagenome assembly MDSZ01 (sample SAMN05326647, study PRJNA326480) | marine metagenome | isolation source: seawater | place: Indian Ocean: North | collected 2010 | reverse complement strand
GAACACGAAAAAGGCGATGATGCCGCCGGTGCCGACGATGAACAGGAAAATCACGGCTAGCAGGTTGTAGGTGTTGCGCACCTTGCGCTGCACTTCGGCAATCAGCCCTTCCTGCACCTGCATGGCTTCACGCGGGTAGCCGCTGAACTCCCAGGCGTAGCCGCTCATTGTCTCGCGGATTTCCTTGATCTGCCTGGCGTTGAGGCCGTTCTCGGTGATCAGCTCCATCTGCGGCTGCAGATTGATCAGCTCGCCATAAAGCGCATTGAGGGAGATGGACGCGCCGTCGATCTCGGCGATGGCGCGCATGGTCTCGGGCTTCTGGAACAGCGCGACCCGGCTGAGCAGCACCTCGTAGGAGTCGACCACCGCGACCGGCGAGCTTTCCGGGTCGAGCGACCGGTAGAGGTCCATGGCGTTGATGTACTGCAGCAGCGCGGTTTCGACTTCGCCGATCCGCCAGAACGGGGAATTGTTACCCCCGGTCTGGATATCCTTGTTGTGGCGGTTGAGTTCCGCGAAGGCCCAGAACAGCAGGGCAAACAGAAAGATCAGTGCGCCCAGCGCCAGGGCATAGCGCTGCCAACCACTCCAGAAACTGAGCGAATAATCAAAGCGCGACTCATTCAAAGCCATCTCCCGCGAACGATAGTCGCATAATCTATAGCATTTACTCGAATCCGGCGACAAAAATTCTCGGTTTACGGACTCAAAAATAATGCCGTACGGCCTTGGCAATTGCCGCCAGCGCCGTACAGTCCCCGCTGCAACAGCGCGACAAGGCGGAGCTAATGCCCTTTTCCGATATTAACACTTGGGTCTTCGACCTCGACGACACCCTCTACCCGGCCAGTTCCAACTTCTTCCCGCAGGTGGCCGAGCGCATGGGTTTGTACGTCGCGGAGACCTTCGATTTGCCGCTGGACGAGGCCAAGCTGGAGCAGCGGCGGCTGTTTCTGGAATACGGCACCACGCTGTCCGGTCTGGTGGCCGAGCACGGGATCGAAATCGACGCCTATGCCCGCTTTCTGATGCAGGTCGACTACGGCCGCATTCCCCGCAATCCGGCGCTGGTTGACGCGGTTGCGCGGCTGCCCGGGCGCGTGCTGGTCTTCACCAACGGCTTCCGCGAGCACGCCCACGCCTGTCTGGATCAGCTCGGTTTTCCGCCCGACAGCTTCGAAGCGATCGCCGATATCCGAACCATCGACTTCAAGCCCAAGCCGCGGCCCGTCGCTTTCGAGACCTTTTTTGCCGAGCACCGCGTCGACCCGACCCGCTCAATTTTCTTCGAGGACAGCCCCCGCAACCTGCGCACGGCCAAAGACCTCGGCATGAAGACCGCCCACATCGTCACCGATACCGCGTGGGGGAATATGGGTCTCGAAGACGGAGATGGCTTCATTGATCATTCGGTAGTGGACCTGTCGACATTTCTGACCGACACGGTGCTGACCAACGTCTGACCCCCGAAGACTGCGTGGCCGCGCAGTTCTCGCCCCAGTTTACAGGAGCCCGCAATGGACCTCGCCCGACTTGAAACCCTGATCGAAGCCGCCTTCGACGACCGCGACAACATCGGCGTCGATACACAGGGCGAAGTGCGTGACGCCGTCAACGCCACCCTCGAAGCCCTCGACAACGGCAGCCTGCGCGTGGCCGAACGCGAGGGCGTCGGCCAGTGGCGGGTCAACCAGTGGGCGAAGAAGGCCGTGCTGCTCGGCTTCCGCCTAAACGACATGTCAGTCATGGACGGCGCCTGCGGCGGCGCACCGGGCTGGGACAAGGTGCGCCTGAAAACCGACGGCTGGGGGCCTGAGCGCTTCCGCGAAGCTGGTTTTCGCGCGGTACCGGGCTCGGTCGTGCGCCACTCGGCCCACATCGCCAAAGGCGTCGTGCTGATGCCGTCTTTCGTCAACCTCGGCGCCTTTGTCGGCGAAGGGACCATGGTCGACACCTGGGCCACGGTCGGGTCGTGCGCGCAGATCGGCAAGAACTGCCACATTTCCGGAGGCGCCGGGATTGGCGGGGTGCTCGAACCGCTGCAGGCCGGGCCGGTGATCATCGAAGACAACTGCTTCATCGGCGCCCGGGCCGAAGTGGCTGAAGGCGTGGTGGTCGAAGAAGGCTCGGTGCTGTCCATGGGCGTTTACCTTGGCGCCTCGACCAAGATCGTCGACCGCGCCACCGGCGAGATCCACATGGGCCGGGTTCCGGCCTACTCCGTGGTGGTCTCCGGCACCATGCCGCCCAAGTCCGGCGACGGGCCATCGCTGTACTGTGCGGTGATCGTCAAGCGCGTGGACGAGCGCACCCGGTCGAAGACCAGCATCAACGAACTGCTGCGGGACTGACCCGAACCATGGCGGCGCCCGGCACCTCATCTTCATCGGCTTCGGCTTCGGCGTCAGTTGAGCACGCTCAGGCGCTGATCCGATGCCCCTCAGTGACCCCGGTTGAGGGCGGGGCGATCGCCTATATCGCGCAGTGGGCCGAAGCGCTGGGCGGCTGCGCCGAGCGCATCAACCGCAACGGCGTGCCCAACCTGTTCGTTAAATTCGGGCCGCGCGGGGCGTCGAACGGCCGTCACTTTGCCTTCGCCGGCCACACCGATGTCGTCCCGCCGGGGGATGAAAGCGCGTGGAGCCACCCACCTTTCGCCGCCGAGATCGTCGACGGGCAGCTCTTCGGTCGCGGTGCGGTCGATATGAAATCCGGCATCGCCTGCTTCATGGGTGCGGTCGAAACTATGCTCGGTACGCTGGCCGAGGGGGACGCCATATCCCTGATCATCACCGGCGATGAGGAAGGCCCGGCGACCGACGGGACCCGCGCCGTGCTCGACTGGATGCAAGACGTCGGCGAACGCCCGGATGTGTGCATCGTGGGCGAGCCCACCAACCCCGAAGCCCTCGGTGATGCCATCAAAATCGGCCGCCGCGGCTCGATCACCGCCTATTTCGAGAGCAACGGCACGCAGGGCCACGTCGCCTATCCGCACCTCGCCGACAACCCCGTGCACCCGCTGCTGGCTGTGCTGGGTTCCCTGACCGCCAAGCCGCTGGACGCCGGCACCGAGCACTTTCAGGCGTCATCGGCACAGGTGGTCAGCTTCGACGTCGGCAACCCGGCCGACAACCTGATCCCGGCGAAGGCAACAGCGACGGTCAACATCCGCTTCAATGACAGCCACAGCAGCGACAGCCTGCAGCGCTGGATCGACGCCGCCGTCGCGCCGCACCGCCAGCACGTTTCGGTGCGCTACCGGGTATCGGGCGAGAGCTTCATCTACCCGCCCGAAGCCTTCGGCGCGCTGATCGCCGACGTGGTCGAGGACCACACCGGCCGCCGGCCCGAATATTCGACCGCTGGCGGCACCTCGGACGCGCGCTTCATCAAGGATATCTGTCCGGTCGCTGAATTCGGGCTGGTCGGCCAGACCATGCACAAGGTCGATGAGCGGGTTGCCGTCAAGGACATCGACGACCTGACCGCGATCTACGCGTCGCTGCTCCAACGGTACTTCGCCGGGTAGCTTGCCCGTATGAAGTAGAGCCCGCAGGCGGGGGCCTTCGGGCCGCTGACCTGCCGGTCGCGGGCTTCCAGAACCTCCCGAACCCAGTCCACCGGCTTGCGCCCGGCGCCGACCTCGACCAGCGTGCCGACCATGTTGCGCACCTGATTGTGCAGGAAGGAACGCGCGGCGGTCTCCACGATGACCCGCTCGCCCGTGCGCCAGACCTGCAGCCTGTCGAGGGTCTTCACCGGGGTCTTAGCCTGACAGATGATTGCGCGGAAAGACGTGAAATCGTGGTGCCCGACCAGCGCCTGTGCAGCCTCGTTCATGGCGTCGGCGTCCAGCGGTGAGCGCACCAGCCACGCCCGGTCCCGCTCCAGCACCAGCCCCGGGCGACGGTTGACGATGATGTAGCGGTAGGCCCGGCCGGTGCATTCGAACCTGGCGTGGAAGGCGTCGTCGACCTCAATCACCTCCAGCGCCGCGATGGGGTGCGGGCGCAGGCAGCCGTTGAGCGCCTCGCGGATGCGGTTGGCGTCGAAGCGGTCGCCGTCGATATCGACGTGAATGACCTGCCCCAGCGCATGCACCCCGGCGTCGGTGCGGCCACTGGCGTGGACGGTCAGGGTCTCGCCGGTGAATTCGCGGAAGGCATCGATGACAGCGCCCTGCACCGAAGGGCCGTGCTCCTGATACTGCCAGCCCATGTAGGGCGTGCCGTCATACTCCAGCCGGATGGCGAACCGGGGCATCAGTCGAGCCTCGTGCCGGGGCTGATGGGGCTGCCGCGCAGGAAGTCTTCGGCGCTGGCGACGGTCTTACCCGCGCGCTGCACGTCCAGCAGGGCCACGCTCCGGCCGTCGCCACAGGCGATTTGCAGGCCCGGCCCGCTCAGCACCGTCCCGGGCGCCGTGTCGGGGGCCACCGTCGTGGTGCCGGCGTCGGCGCGCAGGGCCTTGACCCGCTCCCCTTCGCGCTCGAACCACGCGCCGGGGAAGGGTGAGAACGCGTTGATCCGCTGGCGCACCACGGCCGCCGGTGCGTCCCAGCGGATGCGGGTTTCGGCCTTGTCGATCTTGGCGGCGTAGGTCTGTCCGGCCTCGGCCTGCGGGGCTGGTGACAGGCTGTCGAGCTGCGCCAGCGCCTGCACGATCAGGCGCCCACCCAGCGCAGCCAGCCGGTCATGCAGCGCGCCGGTGGTCTCGGTCGGGCCGATGCCGAGCCGGTCTTCGAGCAGCACCGGGCCGGTGTCCAGCCCGGCTTCCATCTGCATGATCCCGACCCCGGTTTCGCTATCCCCGGCCTCGATCGCGCGGTGGATCGGCGCCGCGCCCCGCCAGCGTGGCAGCAGGCTGGCGTGAATGTTCAGACAGCCGCGCCGGGGTACGTCCAGCACCGCTTGGGGCAGGATCAGGCCATAGGCGACCACCACGGCAACGTCGGCCTGCAAGGCGGCAAAGGCGTCCCGGTCGGCTTGCTCGCGGAAGTTCAAGGGCGTCCGCACCGGAATGCCGGCCGCCTCGGCAAAGGCCTGCACGGGCGAAGGCTGCTCCTTCTGCCCGCGCCGCGCGGGGCGGGGTGGCTGCGCGTAGGCACAGACCACGTCGTGGCCCGCCTCGATCAGCGACCGCAGCGCTTCGACCGCAAAGGCCGGTGTGCCCATGAACACCACGCGCACGGCTCAGCCCTTGGTTTCAAAGCCCGGCGGCAGGTATTCGGGCCAGAACTCGTGGCCGTGGGCGAACTGCTGCGCGGCAAATTTATTGAAGAAGGCTTCGGGCGGCTCAAAGGCCCCGGCGAAGCTCTCGTGGGCGGCTTCGGAGAAGAAGGCGACGGCGTACTCGACCATGCCGTTGCCGAGCCGGACCGCAACCAGCGAACCGCCATCGCCCGGGATCGCAGCGGTGATCGCGGCTTCCATGGCCGCGAGGCCGGCTTCCATCGCCGGGTCAGGGCCGCCTGCGCCCTTCAGCGGGTCGTCTTCAAAGCGCCAGAAGAAGGTCACGCAGTCCGCGACGCTGGCCCGGACGGCAGCGTCGAGAAAGCCGGTGTTGTACCGCAGGGTGATCGGCACAACGCGGCCAAAGGCGTCGGTGACTTCCAGCGCCCCGATGGCCCACTGCGCATCCAGCGAGACTTGGGCGCCGGTCGGCGTCGGCGCGACCCCCTCAACCATCGGCCGCCGCGTCTTCCTCGCGCTCCTTGAGCAGCTTGCGCAGCTTCTTCATCAGCATGTTGCGCTTGAGGTTGCTGAGGTGGTCGATGAACAGAATGCCATCGAGGTGGTCGATTTCGTGCTGGATGCAGGTCGCTTCCAGCCCGGTGAAAATCTGCTCCTGCTGGGCGCCGGTCTCGTCCTGATAGCGCACCTGCACCGCCGCCGGGCGTTCGACATCGGCGTATTGCTCGGGGATGCTGAGGCAGCCTTCCTCGTAGCTGCTCATCTCCTCGGAAATGCCGGTAATCTGCGGGTTGATGATCTTCATCGGCCGCGGGGCTTCGTCCTCGGTGCGGGAACCGCAGTCCATCACCAGCACCCGCTGCAGTTCACCGATCTGGTTCGCGGCGAGGCCGATCCCGGGCGCGTCGTACATGGTCTCCAGCATGTCATCGAGCAGCTGGCGCAGCCCATCATCGATGGTTTCGACGGGCTTGGCCTTGGCCTTGAGCGTCGGGTGCGGCGCGATCAGGATGTCCAGAACTGTCATGGGCGAGACTTTTTGCGGCGAAATAAAGGGTCGTGGCCTTTAGGTATCCCCCTGACCGGCTGCTGACAAGCGCGCAGGGCCGCAGCGTGGTAGCCTGCCTGCTTCCGACGACATACCTTGCAAAGCCCCCTCTGCGTCAGCATATCAACTGTAAAGCATGCGTGGGCTGGCCTAGTCTGTCCGCATCATTCCTTTGAGGAGTAAGACATTGGAAATCTTTGGTTTTTTCATGAACTTCAGCTCGGTCACCATCGTTGCTGTGTTCCTGGTTGCGATCTTCATCGTCACCGGCGCGGTCAAGTCGGTTCCGCAGGGAAACGAATGGACGGTGGAACGCTTCGGTAAGTTCACCCGTCTGCTCGACCCGGGCCTGCACATCATCGTGCCGTTCTTCGACCGCATCGGGATCAAGATGAACGTCATGGAACAGGTGCTGGACATCCCCAGTCAGGAAGTGATTTCCAAAGACAACGCCATGGTAACGGTCGACGGCGTGGTCTTCTATCAGGTCGTGGACACCCCGCGCGCGTCTTATCAGGTCCGCAACCTGACCCGCGCCGTGGTCAACCTGACCATGACCAACATCAGAACCGTGGTCGGCTCTATGGATCTCGATGAAATCCTATCCAACCGGGACAAGATCAACGAGAGCCTAATGCGCGTCATCGACGACGCTTCTGACCCCTGGGGCGTCAAGATCACCCGCGTGGAGATCAAGGACATCACCCCGCCGCGCGATCTGGTCGACGCCATGGCGCGTCAGATGAAGGCCGAGCGTGAGAAGCGCGCCAACATCCTCGAAGCCGAGGGCTTCCGGGCGGCTGAAATTCTCAAATCCGAGGGTGAGAAGCAGTCGCTGATCCTCGAGGCCGAGGGTCGGCGTGAAGCCGCCTTCCGCGACGCCGAAGCCCGTGAGCGTGAGGCCGAAGCCGAAGCCCGCGCCACCGAAATGGTGTCCAAGGCCATCGCCGAAGGTGACCTGCAGGCGGTGAACTACTTCGTCGCCAACAACTACATCACCGCGCTGAAGGAGATGGCGACCTCGAACAACAACAAGCTGGTGTTCATGCCGCTGGAAGCCTCCAACGTCATCGGCGCCATCGGCGGTGTGACCGAGCTGGCCAAGGCCGCGCTCGAGCAACAGCAGGAGAAGTAAGAGCCGTGGAACTGACGCAAGTAACTGACCTGCTCGCCGCCCCGTGGTTCTGGCTGGCCATCGGCTGTGTGCTGCTGGTGATCGAAATGCTGATGCCGGGGACCATGATGCTGTGGTTTGGCGTCGGCGCCCTGCTGACCGCATTGCTGGCCTGGCTGATCCCCGGTGATCTGCCGTGGGTCAACCTGCTGCTGTTCGGCTTGTCATCGCTGCTGGGGCTGATCCTCGGCCGCAATGTCTGGAAACGCTTCCTGAGCAGCAGCGAAGACAGCGACCTCAACGACCGGGGTGCGTCCATGGTCGGGCAAGTGGTGGAGGTTCACCGCGCCATCCGCGCCGGGGCCTCGGGGTCGGTCCGGGTCGGCGACACGGTCTGGCGCGCCCGCTCTGACGAGAGCTTCAAGGTCGGAAGTTACGGCAAAATCGCCGATGTCGACGGCGCTACGGTGGTGCTGGTCAAGCCAGACGACGCCTGACGCCGTTCAGACCGAGCGGCGGGCGTTCATGGCGGCGAGCAAGGTGCCGTCATCGAGGTATTCCAGCGACCCGCCCACCGGCACGCCCTGCGCGACGGCGCTGACCTCGGCGCCCAGTTCCCGCAGCCGTTCTGCGAGGTAGTGCGCCGTGGTCTGGCCGTCGACCGTCGCTGACAGCGCGAGGATGACCTCGCGCGCTTCGCCCCGACGCACGCGTTCGAGCAGGCTGCCGACCCGCAGCTGGTCCGGCCCGCGGCCATCCAGCGCGGACAGGGTGCCGCCGAGCACGTGATACCGGCCCTTGAAGCTGCCTGAGCGCTCCAGCGCCCACAGGTCGCTAACGGTTTCCACCACGCACAGCACCGCCTTGCCGTCCTCGCCCAGCCGGCTCGGCGACAGACAGATCCGGCACGGGTCCTCGGTATCGAGGTTGCCGCAGGCGCGGCACTCGCGCACCGCGTCAGCGGTGTCCAGCAGCGACTGGGCCAGCGGCCGCATCAGCGCTTCCTTGTTCTGGATCAGCTCCAGCGCCAGCCGTCGCGCCGAGCGCGGGCCAACCCCGGGCAGGCGCCCGAGCAGGCGCAGTAGCGGCTCAAGGTCGTTGAGGATCATGCCTAGAAGGGCATTTTCATGCCAGGTGGCAGCTGCAGACCGCCGGTCACGGCCTTCATCTCTTCGGCCATCATCGCTTCGGATTTGGCCTTGGCATCGTTGTGAGCGGCGACCAGCAGGTCTTCGAGCACCTCGACTTCTTCAGGATCGATCAGGGCGGGGTCGATGGCGACACCGCGCATCTCGCCCTTGCCGGTCAGCGTCACTTTTACCATGCCGCCACCGGCGGCGCCTTCGACCGTCATCTGCTCCAGCTTGGCCTGCATTTCAGCCATTTTGGCCTGCATGGCCTGCGCCTGCTTCATCATGTTGCCGAGGTTCTTCACGGCTCTACTCCTCTTGTGGGATCGCGTTGGGTTTGTAGCGCACATCCTGCACTTTTGCGCTCGGGAAAGCCTGCAAAGCTGCCTGCACCGTCGGGTGGCGGGTGGCTTCATCGAGTTCCGCCTGTCGGGCCAACCGGCGCGCCTCGGCAAGCGGTAACTGGCCCTCTTCATCGGAAATGGCAACCGTCAGGCGCTCGCCGGTCAGGCGGAGCACGGCGTCCTGCACCTGTCGCGGCAGGTCGCGCGGCGCCCGGGATGTCAGGCGCAGGTCCAGACGCGGCGGCTCGAAGCGGACCAGATGCACGTCCTCGGCCAGCTGCGCACCCAGCAGGGCCGAAGCCTGCTCTCCGATGAGGCTGACCAGCCCTTCGAAGCCGCCGGGCAGCGTCTGGGGCCCGGGGTCGGGCGTGGGCGCAATATCGCCGTCGTCGGTGAGCGCGTCGGCGCCTGTCGGCAGCGCAGTGGCTGCCGTGGGGCCACCGGGGGCATCGGGAGCATCGGGAGCATCTGGGGGCGGAATATCGGCCCAATCCGGCGGCCCGCTTTCCGTCGCGGAGACAGCTGGCGCCTCAGTGGCCGTTTCCGGCTGCGGTGCCGACGGTGCTGGCGGTACGGGCGGGGTCGGTGCAGGAGGAGGCGGAGACGCTGACACGGGTGCACCGGAAGGCGCCAGCGCTACTCGCGGGCCGTTGTCCGGCGCCGAAGCCGGCGCGGGCGGCGGCGGCTCAGGCGATGCAGGCGGCGTTTCAGCCGCCGCGCCACCGGCGCGCATCTGCTCCACCAACTGCCCCGGATCGGGCATCTGGGAGAGGTAGCAGAGCCGCAGCAGCACCATTTCAGCAGCCATGGACGGCTGGAAGGCGGACTGCACCTCGCGCAAGCCGGACAGCGCTGCCTGCCAGAACCGGCTCAGCTGCGCCATGGACAGGCTGCGCGCCAGCGCCAGCATGGCGTCGCGGTGGCCCTCGCCGCTGGTCAGACGGGCTTCGCCCCGGGTGACGTGCAGGCGGGTCAGCTCGTGGGCAAACTCGGCAATCGAGCGCACCACCGCAGCGGGGTCCGCGCCGTCGTTGTAGAGCGCATCGAACAGGGTCAGCACCTGCTCGGTCTGACCGCGGGCGATGGCCTCGAACAGCTCGACGAGCCGGCCGTAGTCGGACAGGCCGAGCATATCGCGCACAGCCTCGACCTCGATGGCACCGCCACCCAGCGCAATCGCCTGATCCAGCAGCGAAAGACCATCGCGCGCTGACCCGTCGGCGGCCTGCGCGATCAGGTGCAGGGCATCGTCGCTGATGGTCACGCCTTCCTTGTCAGTCAGGCCACGGAAGTACGTCGCCAGCTGCTCGGCGGAAATCCGGCGCAGGTCGAAGCGCTGGCAGCGGCTGCGAACCGTAATCGGCACGCGGTCGGCCTCGGTGGTTGCAAAGATGAACTTGACGTGGGCCGGCGGCTCTTCGAGCGTCTTCAACAGGGCGTTGAAGGCCGCCTTGGAGAGCATGTGCACTTCATCGATGATGTAGATCTTGTAGCGCGATGACACCGGGACGTATTTCATCCCGTCCATGATTTCGCGCATGTTGTCGACGCCGGTGTGGCTGGCGGCGTCCATCTCGATCACGTCGACGCTGCGATCCTCGCTGATGGCGAGGCAGGACGGGCAGGTGCCGCAGGGGTCGGCGGCGGGGGAGGTGCGGCCGTCTTCCTGACAATTGAGCGCGCGCGCGACGATCCGCGCCGTGGTAGTTTTACCTACGCCACGAACGCCGGACAGCAGAAACGCATGGGCCAGACGGCCGGTTTCAAAAGCATTGCGCAGGGTCCGCACCAGCGCGTCCTGACCGATGAGGGTCGAAAAGTCACGCGGACGGTATTTGCGCGCCAGAACGAGGTACTCGCCGGCTTCACCATCGATCAGGGATGTCTGGTTGGAAGGGTCCATCTGCCACTTTATCCACGTTCTCGCCGTGTCCGCGCCCTGCCCTTCCGGTGGAATTGCGCTACACAGGGCGGCAGAAGAAATCTCAAGGGAAGATTGGAACGACCCGCACCAAATTCGTTACGGCTGCTTCCTTCCGGACCTGACCGGGTTGGCGAGAGGCACGTCCGCCCCAACCTTCACGGTATTATATGGAGCACAGCCGAGCGGCTTGCAAGACAAGGCATGAACAACGACGACCCGCAAAAGACGCTTTCGCCGGCCCATCTTGACCGCGATGACCCCTCGCCCAGCGCCGTTCCGCGGCGCACGGAGATCCGCGATGTCGACGACCAGACCCCGCGCGCCTTCACCGGTTCGGCCCAGCGGCTCTCTGACCGCCCCCTGCCCTACACCTTCGACGGCCTTGACCGTGACGGGCTGGACCGCAGCGATCCGGCCGCGATTGCCGCGGCGCTGAACAGCCCGGAAGCCGAGATTCTGCCCATCTGGCGGCGGCGGGTGCTGATGAGCGACGACGGCGACACCCTGCACAGCTGGCCCCGCGATCGGTTGAACGAGGGCGACCCGCTGGTCTTCCTCGGCCTGCGCGACGGCACGCCCTACTTCGCAGCGGACATTTCAGCCCACGAGAACCCGGAGACCGAAGGCACCCGCGCGCAGTTCATCGATCCGTGGATGGTGGGCCCGAACCTCGACCCCTTCCTCGCCGGGGTCGGTGCCTACGCCCGGCATCTGCTCGCCTGGCACCGCAGCAGCCGGTTTTGCGGGCGCTGCGGCAGCCCGACCGAAGCCACCAGCGCCGGGCTGGAGCGGCGCTGCACCAACCCCGACTGCGGCGAAGTGCACTTCCCCCGCATCAACCCGGCGACGATCATGCTGGTGCAGGACCCCAGCGGCGAGCGCTGCGTCATGGCGCGCAACCACAACTTCCCACCGACGATCCACTCGATCCTCGCAGGCTACATCGACGCCGGCGAAACGCTCGAACAGACGGTGGCGCGGGAAGTGGCAGAAGAAGTTGGCCTGCGCATCGGCCGGGTGCGCTACGCGGCGTCTCAGCCCTGGGCCTTCAGCAACTCGCTGATGATCGGGTTCTTCGCGTGGTCAGAGACCGAAGCGCTGCAAGTCAACACCGAGGAGCTGGAGCGCGCGGACTGGTACAGCCGGGATCAGATCGACGCGCACCGGGGCTCGGACAGCTTCCGGCTGCCGCGCCGGGATTCGATCGCGCGCTTCATGATCGAATCATGGATGGCCTCGGACCCGGAACCGCTCTGAAGTCCCGTCGCAGGGTGCTGCCGGTCTGACCGGCGCCCTGTTATCCGGCAGAGGTCAGGACTTGCGGAAGGACGAGGCCGGGTACGACCCCAGAACCCGCACGTGCTCGCTGAAATAGGCCAGATCCTGCAGGGCAATGGCGACGTTGGTGTCGTCCTGCGCGCCGTCGATGTCGGTGTAGAACTGCGCGACCGTGTGCCGGGCGTCGGTGATGTAGCTCTCCAGCTTGGTGATGTTGACGCCATTGGTGGCAAAGCCGGTCAGGGCTTTGTACAGCGCAGCGGGCACGGACCGGGTCTTGAACACCAGCGAAGTGATGACCTTCTCCTCCTTGCCCGTGACCTTGTAGGGCTCAGGCGCGAGCAGCACGAAGCGGGTGTTGTTGTCGCTCGAATCGCTGACGTCGGCCTCGAAGATTTCCAGCCCGTACATCTCGGCGGCCAGCGATGGCGCCAGCGCAACCTGCTCCGCCGACCCATCGGCCGCGACGATTTTGGCGGCGCCGGCGGTGTCGTGGGCGACAACCGGTTCCAGCCCGTGCTTGCGGATCACGTCCCGGCACTGACCCAGCGCGTGGACGTGGCTGAGCACGCGTCTCGCCTCTGTCACGGATTGGCCCGGCAGGCCCATGAGCTGGAACTGGATGGGGAGGAAATGTTCGCCGATGATATGCAGACCGCTCTCAGGCAGCAGGCGGTGCACGTCGGCGACCCGACCGGCCGTGGAGTTGTCGATCGGGATCATGGCGGCGTCGGCCAGCCCGGCCGGGACAGCCGCAAAGCTCTCTTCAAACGTCCGGCAGGGGACCGGCTCGACAGAGCTGCCCCCGTAATACTGCAGAACTGCCGTGTGTGAATTGGCGCCCAATTCCCCCTGAAACGCGACCTTCATGACGTCTCCCTGTGCTCTGTGCGCGTCGCTTGCATTAACCGTGACCCTGTACCAGCGTTGCTGAACCCCATTAGCGGCGTCGCAGCCCTTGCGTTTTCCAGCCCCTTAGGCCATCCAACACAACGAATTCAACCTTCCTTAGCCTTTTCGGGCGTGGGAGCAAAAAAGTCCACCGCAGGTCTAGTCGATGAGCAATTCCTTTCTGATCTTCGCCTCTATCCTATTTGCCGCGTTTCTGGGTCTGAGCTTCATTCAGATTACCAAGCTGTTCGACCCGTCGCACCACGGCCACCACGACAAAGTTGTCAACGGTTTCCCGATCCCGGAACTGGCTGTCGGTGGCGGTGAGGAAGAGGTGTTCATCACCCCGATTTCGATCCGTCTTGCCGACGCGAACCCGGCACTGGGTCCGAAGGCTGCCGCCAAGTGCACCACCTGTCACGCGTTCGAGCAGGGTGGCGTCAACAAGATCGGCCCGGCGCTGTGGAACATCGTGGGTCGCGATATCGCTGCCGACGCCACCTACTCCTACTCCGGCGCGCTGGCTGGCATCGATGGCAACTGGACCGCTGAAGCCCTCGACGGCTTCCTGCTCAAGCCCAAGGCCTGGGCACCCGGCACCAAGATGGGCTTCGCAGGTCTCAAGGATGAGGCCGACCGTGCCAACCTGATCGCGTGGATGTATCAGCAGGCTGACGCACCGCTCGCGCTGCCCGAACCATCGGCTGAAGATCTGGCTGCGGTCGAGGCCCATAACGCGGAAACCGCCGCTGCGGAATAACGCACTTTTGATCACCAAATCTTGAGCCCACGGACTGAAAGGTCGCGTGGGCTTTTTTGTTCCTCGTTTTGCCCCATTTTGTCTTCTGCATATGACAAGGGCAGAGCTTAGGCGAAAACCCGAAACCGAAGTCTCAAAGCTGACCGCAATCAACTGGGGGAAAGACCGTGACCAACCACCTTGGAAAAATCGCTTCCGGCACCGCGCTGCTGCTGCTGGCCACCGGTGTGGCATCTGCCGAAAATGACATGGACGCACCGATCCAGCACTTCATCCACAAATTTGATGGCGAGGCCAGATACCCCGCCGACGTGGAAAGCTACCCCTATCTGAATGCTGACGCGCCGGTGTACGGCGAATACGTCTCCGCCGTGGTCGGCGGCTTCAACGACTTCAACAACCTCAACGGCCGGGGCGACGATGCTGCTGGTCTGGGCCTGCTCTACGACAGCATGCTGGGTGGGGTCGCGGACGAACTCGACACCTCTTACGGTATCCTCGCCGAGACCATCCAGATGCCCAAGGACCGCTCTTGGGTCATCTACAAGCTGCGCGACGAAGCGCGCTGGCCCAACGGCTCGCCGGTGACGGCCGAAGACGTCAAATTCACCTTTGATTTCCAGTTCGAGAAGGGCTGGCCCGGCTTTGCCGATGCCTTCGCCATGATCGAGAGCATCGAAGTGCTGGACGGCAACCGGGTGAAGTTCTCCTTCACCGAGGACAACACCGACCGCAACGTCCCCTTTACCATCGGCGGTGAGGCCATCATCCCGAAGTACTTCTGGGAAGACCGCGACCCGCAGGAGATTTTCCTCGACGTCTACCCGGTCGGCTCTGGTGAGTACCGCATCAAGGAACACCAGGACGAAAACTACATCATCTACGAACGCCGCGACGACTACTGGGGCGACAGCTTTGCCTGGGCACAGGGTTCGGCCAACTTCCAGACCATGCGCTACAAGTACTACAACGATGTCACCACGATCCGTAACGCGATCAAGGTCGGTGAGATCGACATGCGCGGTGAGAACCAGATGAAGGCCTGGGTCAACGACTACAAGGCCGAAGACATCCCGGCGATTGCCGAAGGGCTGCTGATCAAGAAGGAATTCGAAGACAACGAAATCCAGAACACGCAGGCTATGTTCTTCAACCTGCAGAAAGAGAAGTTCCAGGACCGCCGCGTTCGTGAAGCCATCGGCCTGGCCTTCGACTTTGAATTCACCAACAAGCAGCTGTTCTACGGCCGCTACCTGCGCCAGAACTCGCACCTCGAGAACTCGCAGCTGGAAGCCACCGGCGTGGCTTCGGGTCGTGAGCTGGAAATCCTGCAGGCCCTCGACGCCAAATTCCCGGGCCAGCTGCCCGCGACCGTTTTTGGCGAGCAGTATTTCTACCCCGAGACCGACGGCTCCGGGAACAACCGCGATAACCTGCGCAACGCCCTGAACCTGTTCGCAGAGGCGGGCTGGAACCTCGAAGACGGTAAGCTGGTCAACGCCGACGGCGAACAGTTTGCGCTGGAAATTGTCGACAGCTCGCCGGACAGCGAGCGCTACATCCTGCCGTGGGTGGAGAACCTGGAGCGGATCGGCATCGACGCGACCTTCAGCCTGCTCGACCCGACCCAGTGGATCGAAAAGATCCGGACCCGTGACTTCGACATGACCGACTACGTCTACCGCGCGTCGTACACGCCGGGCACGCAGATGCGTTACTACTGGTCCTCGGAGCTGGCAGCGACCCCGGGCTCGATCGCTTTCCACGGCTACGAGAGCGAGGTGCTGGACGACCTGATCGCACAGCTGACGAGCGCCGAGAGCCGTGAGGAGCTCAACGCCGTCTCCAAGGCGCTGGACCGCGTGCTGATCTCCGAACACGTCGTGGTGCTCGAGTGGTACTACAACAAGTCCCGCCTGCTGTACTGGGACAAGTTCGGCGTGATCGACCACAGCGATGATGAGGACTACCTCGGCTCGCCAACCGGCGGTTGGTGGATCGATGAAGCCCTCGACATGACGCTCGACGAGCGTCGTGAAGCGCTCTGATCACCACAGCTGCTGTTGCCGCTGAATGCTCGCGTACATCATCCGACGCTTGTTGCTGATCCCCGTCACCCTGACGGGGATCTTCCTGACCAGCTTCCTGATCATCAACTTCTCCCCCGGGGGACCGCTGGAAGCCCTCATCGCTGAGATGCAGGGCATTTCGACGGACCTGGGCGACCGGATGATCGGGGCTGCGGGTGACGTGGGCGAAGCCACCGAAGAAGGCGGCGAGATCGAGGTCGGCCGCGACCTCAACCAGATCGAGGGCTACCGCGGGCGCGAGGGCATGGACCCCGTGACCTTTGAGCGCTACGCGGTGATGTTCGGCCTCGACCGACCGTGGTACGTGCGGCTGGGCGACTACTTCGTCAGCTTCCTGCGCTTCGATTTTAAGGAATCGCTGCGCTACGGCCGGCCGGTGCTCGACGTCATCGTCGAGCGCATGCCCGTGACCATGGGGCTGGGGATCATCGGGGCCCTGTTCACCTACCTGATCTGTATTCCGCTGGGGATCGCCAAGGCCCGCCGCGACGGCAGTCGCTTCGACTGGGCGACGACCACGGGTGTGGTCGGGATCGACGCCATCCCCAACTTCGTGCTGGCCATCATGCTGATCGCCATTTTCGCCGTGCAACTGCAATGGTTCCCGCTGGAGGGGCTGGTCAGCGACAACTGGCGCGAGCTGAACTGGCTGCAGAAGATCGGCGACTATTTCTGGCACATGGCGCTGCCCGCCGTGGTGATCCTCGTTGGCGGCTACGCCGGGCTGATGATGCTGACCAAGAACAGCTTCATGGACCATCTGGGCCAGCAGTACGTCACCACCGCCCGCGCCAAGGGGCTGAGCGAAAGCCGGATCATGTACGGCCACGTCTTCCGCAACGCCATGATCCTCGTGCTCTCGGGGCTGCCGGGGCTGTTCGTCGGACTGCTGTTCACCGGTTCGGTGCTGATCGAGCGCATCTTCAACCTCAACGGCCTCGGGCTGCTGGGGCTGGAGAGCCTGTCCAACCGCGACTACCCCGTGCTCTACGCCAACATCTGGATCGGCGGACTGCTGGGCCTGACCCTGCATCTGGTCTCAGACATATCCTACACGCTGATTGATCCCCGGATCAGTTTCGAAGCGCGCAAGGTCTGAGGGAGGGGCAGACGCATGAAACTCAAGCCCTACAAGATCCTCGGCCTGCTGCCGGTTACCGAGATCACCTTCCGACGCTGGCTGCGCTTCCTCGCCGACCGACGGGCGCTGGTGTCCATGATTCTGGTTGGACTGATTTTCGGCACCAGCCTGTTCGCCAACGTGATTGCGACCGACCGGCCGCTCTATGTTTCCTACAAGGGCCAGAACTACTTCCCGTTTTTGGTCGAGTACCCGGAGAGCGAGTTCGACGGCTTCGCCGGGCCGACCAACTACTACGACCCCTTCATCGCCGAAGAGATCAACGATAACGGCTACATGGTCTGGCCGGTCGTGCCCTACCACTACCGGCGGGTGGTCAAGGACGCGGGCGCCGAGTTCCCCAGCGCGCCCGACGCCAACCACTGGCTGGGGACGGACGACAAGGGCCGCGACGTGGTCTCACGCCTGATCTACGGCATCCGGGTCAGCTTCCTGTTCGGCTTCATGTACGTCGCCATCACCGCCGTGGTCGGGATCGCCGCCGGGGCGGTCATGGGCTATTTCGGCGGCTGGGTCGACCTGCTGTTCCAGCGGATACTGGAGATTTACGGCTCTCTGCCGACGCTGTTCATCATCATCGCGATCGCCGGGCTGGTGCAGCCGAATTTCTGGCTGCTGCTCGGGTTACTGTCGATCTTCGGCTGGACCGGATACGTCGGCACCATCCGCGCCGAGTTCCTCAAGGCCCGCAACTACCAGTACATTACCGCCGCCCGCGCGCTGGGCGTGAGCAACGCCACGGTCATGTGGCGGCACGTCTTCCCCAACGCCATGGTCGGCACCATCACCTTCATGCCGTTCGCGCTCGCCGGGTCTGTAACGGTGCTCTCCGGGCTCGACTTCCTCGGCTTTGGCCTGCCGCCGGGCTCGCCGTCGCTGGGTGAGATGACCCGTCAGGGGCTGGCGAACATCCGCAAGTGGTGGCTGGTGTACCCGATTTTCGTCGGGCTGGGTGGGATCACCATGCTGATGGTCTTCATCGGCGAGGGCGTCCGTAATGCCATGGATCCGCGCAAGGCGATCCGCATCCGCCTGCCCAAGAAGCACGCCGGCGCGGTCCAGCCCGGTGATGCCGCGGGTGAGGCGGCGGCCAATCCATCCGCAGCGGTGGAGACGAAGCCATGAGCCTGCTGCAGGTGCGGCGCCTCGACGTCTTCTTCGATACCCCCGATGGTCGTCTCGTCGGCGCGCAGGATATCGCGTTTTCGGTCGAGCCGGGGCGGACCACGGCGCTGGTCGGTGAATCCGGCTCGGGCAAGACGGTTTCGGCCATGTCGGTGCTGCAGCTGCTGCCCTACCCTGTGGCGGGCCACAGCCCGGACAGTGAAATCCTGTGGAAGGGTCAGGACCTGCTCAAGGCGCCGGCCAAGGCGCTGCGCAGCATTCGCGGCAACGAAATTTCGATGATCTTTCAGGAGCCGCAAATCTCCCTCAACCCGGTCCAGCGCATCGACCGGCAGGTGGCAGAAATTCTGGTTACCCACCAGCGCATCGACTGGCGCAGCGCGCGCGAGCAGGTTCCCGATCTGCTCGCCGACGTCGGTCTCGCCGACCCTGAGCGGCAGGCGCGGGCCTACCCGCACCAGCTCAGCGGCGGGCAACGTCAGCGGGTGATGATCGCCATGGCGCTGGCCAATGATCCCGACCTGCTGATCGCCGATGAACCGACGACCGCGCTGGACGTGACCATTCAGGCGCAGATCCTCGAACTGCTGCGCGAGAAGCAGCGCGAGCGGAACATGGCCATGCTGCTGATCACCCACGACCTCGACGTGGTCGGGGCCATGGCCGACGACATCGTGGTCATGGAAAAGGGCCACGTGGTCGAAACCGGCACCGCGCGCGAGATCCTCGAAGCACCCAAGCACCCCTATACCCGCATGCTGATCGACAGCCAGCCCAGCGGCACCCCGGCGCCTGTGCCCGAGCAGGCGCAGCCGGTGATCGAGACCACCGATCTGCGGGTGCATTTCCCGATCCTCGCCGGCGTGCTCAAGACCCAGGTCGGCAGTATCAAGGCGGTCGACGGGGTGACGCTGTCGATCCGCGAGGGTGAGACGCTCGGCATCGTCGGCGAGTCCGGCTCGGGCAAATCCACGCTCGGCATGGCGCTGCTACGGCTGCTATCCGCGCAGGGGCCGATCACCTACCTCGGCCAGTCGATCGAGGGCGCCAGCCCGGCCGCCCTCGTGCCGCTGCGGCGCGAGATGCAGGTGGTGTTCCAGGACCCGTTCTCTTCGCTGTCACCACGCATGACCGTGGGTGAGATCGTTGGCGAGGGGCTGAGCGTGCATGCGCGTGAGCTCGACGCCGCGACGGTCGAGGCGCGCGTGATCGGCGCGCTGGAGATGGTCGGCCTCGACCCGGCCGCGCGGCACCGCTTCCCGCACGAATTCAGCGGGGGGCAACGCCAGCGTGTGGCCGTCGCCCGCGCCCTGATCCTCGAACCGCGGCTGATCATTCTCGACGAGCCGACCTCGGCGCTGGACATGACCGTGCAGGCGCAGCTGGTCGACCTGCTCCGCGACCTGCAGGCCCGGCTGGGGCTGGCCTACCTGTTCATCTCCCACGACCTGAAGGTCGTGCGGGCCATGTCGCACCGGATCCTGGTGATGCGCGACGGCAAGGTGGTGGAGAGCGGCGAGACCGAAGGGCTGTTTGCCGATCCCCGTGAGCCCTACACCCGCGCTCTGTTGCGGGCGGCGACGGAATTGGCGGTGGACGAGGCGGCAGCGGTCCGCCAATAGTCTCTCAGACTTTGTGGCGCGGTTCCTGCGAACCGGTTGGCGCCATTGAAAGGCAAAGGGAGAGGCACGGGCATGAAGCTGCTGCTCAAGAACGAACGCCATCTGATCGAGCGCTGGAAGAACGCTTTGCACAACCGCGTCCCCGGGCTGGAGGTGGTGACCTTTCCCTTTGTCGGTGATCCCGCGGAGGTCGACGTTGCGCTGGTCTGGGAGCCGCCGCAGGGGCTGCTCGCCTCCCTGGAAAATCTGCGGCTGGTGATCTCCACCGGGGCGGGGGTGGATCACATCCTGCGCGACCCGAGCTATCCGCGCGACGTGCCGCTGGTGCGGATGGTCGACCCGGGCCTGACCCAGGGCATGATCGAGTACGTCGTCATGGCGACCCTGCTCTGTACCCGCCGGATGCACCGGACCTTCGCGCATCAGGCCAACCGGGTCTGGCAGGAAGAGGAGGTGCGGCTGGCGACCGACCACAAGGTGGGGATCATGGGCATCGGGGTGCTCGGACAGGCCTGTGCCAGCGCGCTGATCGGCATGGGCTACAATGTCATGGGCTGGTCGCGCTCGCCCAAGCGGCTGGATGGTGTGGAGACCTATCACGGCATCGATGGTCTGGAGAAGTTCCTCAACCGCTCGGAAGTGCTGATCTGCCTGCTGCCCCTGACCCCCGATACTGAAGGGATTCTGGGCCGGGGTACCTTCAACCGGCTGCCGCAGGGCGCTGCGGTGATCAATGCGGGTCGGGGCGGGCATATGGTCGAGGAAGACCTGCTGGCGGCGCTGGACCGAGGCCGGGTCGAGGTGGCTGTGCTGGACGTGTTCCGCGAAGAGCCTCTGCCGACAGAGCACCCGCTGTGGGACCACCCGCGGGTGTTCGTCACCCCGCACGTTGCGGCGGTCACAGCGCCGGAGACGGCGATCTTTGCCGTCGCGGACGCGATCGACGAACTCCGCCGCAGGCTGCCGCTGAGCAATCTTGTGAGCATGGATCACGGATACTGAGCGGGTTGCGCCGACTTGTCCCCGACCGCGCTTCGCGCGGCGGGGCCAAGCGTCGCGCAATCAACTGCAACGCTCTACGTCCGCCGGTCGGGCTTCCACGTCCTGAGAAAGCCTGCCACCGCCCTGAGTGCGTGCGCCTCTCCCCCCGCCGGTCGGCCTGGGCGGCTTGAAGGGTTCCAGCAGAACAGGTCAAAGTGCGCCCAATCCGTTCCCTTGGGCACAAATTTCTCCAGAAACAGCCCCGCCGTGATCGATCCCGCAAAGCCAAAACCTTCAGTGATATTGCAGAGATCCGCGATGGTGCTGCGCAGATGTTGGGCATAGGGCAGGTACAGCGGCATCGGCCAAAGCGGATCCCCGACCTCGTGTCCGGCCTGCGCCAGCGCCGTCGACAGCCCGTTATCCCGCGCCATAACCGGTGGAAGGTCCGGCCCCAGTGCCACCCGCGCCGACCCGGTCAGGGTCGCAAAATCGAGGATCAGGTCCGGATCCTGCTCGCCCGCATAGGTCAGACAGTCCGAGAGCACCAGCCGCCCTTCCGCGTCCGTGTCGCCGACTTCGACCGTCAGCCCCTTGCGCGTCTGCAGCACGTCCCCCGGGCGGAACGATCCGGCCGACACCGCATTCTCCACCGCCCCGATCACCACCAGCAGGTTCAGGTCCGTCCCAAGCTCAAGCAGCGTCCTCACCAGCCCCAGCGCCACAGCCGACCCGCCCATATCCTTCTTCATGTTGCGCATGGACGAGCGCGGCTTGATATCCAGCCCACCGGTGTCAAACACCACGCCCTTGCCCACCAGCGCCACCGTCGGCGCCGATCGCGAACCCCTGAACCGCAGCATCAGAATCCGAGGCGCCCGTGCCGGTGTCGCCCCGCGGCCCACCGCGTGGGCCGCTGGAAAACCTTCCGCGAGCATGGCATCGCCGACCACCTGCTCGAACCGCCCCCCATGCTGCTCCGCCAGCGCCTTCGCCGCCTCGGCCAGCTCCGCCGGCCCCATATCCTCGGCGGGTGTGTTCACCAGCCTGCGGGCCATGACCACCCCTTCGAGCCAGGCCGAGGTCTCCATCCGGTCGGCTGCCTTGGGCCAGACCAGCACGGCCGGCGCATCACCCTGCGGCGCCGTTGCCCGGCGACCCGCCGCCGCCGACGACGACGCTCCCGTGTCACCAGCGCCGTCCGATTTGTACCGGCGGTCGGGGCACTGGCTCAGCGCCCAGCCGAAGCAGGCCTGGGTCGCCGCGCCGCGACTGAGCCCCGCCTCATCTTCGAGCACGTAACGACCGGGCGGCAGCTTGGCCGGCAGGTGGGCAAGCCGCCAGCTGTCACCTGCGTGACTAGTCGGGGAGAAATACACCGCTTCGAGGTCGCCATCCTCGCCGGGAACGGGCAGCACCAGCCCGGCCCCCGCCAGATCGGCACCCTGACCGCG
>MDSZ01200659.1_pt1 | contig 22104 bp, 7 predicted proteins | sample 811201 | NCBI WGS metagenome assembly MDSZ01 (sample SAMN05326647, study PRJNA326480) | marine metagenome | isolation source: seawater | place: Indian Ocean: North | collected 2010 | reverse complement strand
CCTTCAAAACTAGATGTTAGGAACACACCAAAGCCATAATTTGATTTATTACCATCAATCCATTCCTCAACAAAAGGAGTGACATCAACAATTAAATCTTCATCTCCGTCATTGAACGTAAAAGTTTTCTTTGGCATTGTGGAGCCAGACACATAAGGGCCAGAGATATGATAATCGCCACCAATGTTTGCCCACCTACCATCACCGCCTGTAAATGCATCTTCAAGAATTTTAGTTCCAGCAAACCCATTTGTAGCTGCTAGTACATTTGCATGACCATTTCCTATTATACCCGGATTATCAAATTCTAAATCTATAGTTGCTCCACCACCAGTTCCTGGCGCAGTTGCTTTAATTTTAAGATCAGTGGTATTTACAGAACTTGCATCGCCATTGCTAAAAGCAACATTTACATTTGCAGTTCCGTTAATTGCATCAGCGCAGGCAGCGGCACGTTGGGCGTCTGTCAGTCCATCGCGGGCAATATAATATATATTTCCTGCGGCGCCTGCATTAATAGCTGTTACATCGTGCACAAATTTAAACGTGTAAGTAACTCCGTCGCCTCCCATAGCTGTAGGAGATGTTAACGTAAATGTATGGTCATTGCTAACACCTGAACAGTCAATAGCATTAATCAATTTTGCTGCTACAAGATTATTATTAGCATTAAACCAATTTGAACCTTGTATTCGATCTTTTGTTTTATCACTGTAAGACTCCATATCTAAGCCGTAGCCCTCTTGCCAAGACTGTGATACAGCTAAAACATTGAAAGTATAGTCTCTTGGAAGTTGCTCTGAGTGCCTTGCATTGAACATTCTTAAATAAAACCTTGCACTTCCTGAGGCTGGTAATTTTCCAGCTGCGCGATCGGCAGAAACACTGGATATAGGAAACTCTACTAATACACGAGACAACTCAACTGATGATGTAGTTGATTGACCATATATAGAAAAAACTTCTAATATGTCAGAAGCACCCATATTTGAACCTGTAGCTCTAACATTACGATTTAGTTCAAATGCATTCGTAATTGTATTATCTTTTGTTGCTAAATATTTTTTTATAGCCATTATTTAATAGTTCCTACAATATCTAAATTTGAAAATTTAAGTTCATAAACTGCGTTTTCAGGAGCATATAAAATTCTACCGTCAGCTGATATAAATTCAGAAGTATTTAAAGTTTCGTCTGAATATCTATCTCCACTTAGGTTTAGTATTACAACATCAGTCACGTCAACAATTTCATCTAAATTATTTAAACGATCATAAATTTCTGTTATGTAAATTGGTTCTGCAATGTCCATTTTCTGATCAAACATTTGTTGTATTTCAGTGATGCCAGCGTTTAACGCATCAAACTTATTTTGTGAATAATCAACTACCGCAGTAAAATTAACTCCTATATTTATAATTCTTGGATCTAAAATATCAATCGTATCATTTATCATTCGATAGTGATTAAGCCATACTTTTAAATTATTTTTAACAATTTGATTTGTTGTAATATAGTTTCCATTGCTATCTTCCGATAAAACATAAAGATTTAAATTTCTTTTGAATGAATCTTGATCTCTTAATACTTTACATCTTTTAATACTTCCAAACTTTGTTGGTAATCTGTATACTAATGCTTCATAATCATTAATTGTAACGGCTCTATTTTGTGAAGCAAAAATATCATTTACTCTTTGTTTAAGCTCATTAATAGTTGGTACTGAAACATCTCCCATGATTGATTTTTCATTTACTGTTTCAATGCTATTTTTTACTAAAGTAATTTTATCAGTATTATCTGCATTTGGTCCAAAAATAAAAAATGGTTGTATAACTTGATTAAGTGCCTGTGAAGCAACATTAACATCATCAATTGTATTTGTTCTATAAGTTACAGTTAATGTTGTGTTTGCAGGTGCAATACCAAATTTATCTGTTGTTAAAAGCTTTGAAGGATCAAAACTATTGTCTTTTTCATATTCCCTACCATGCATTTTTAAAACAACATTTGAGGGATGTGAAATATTTTCTGTTTTTAAAGTACTCTCAGAACCATATCCAAACTTTAATGTTGTTTGGCCAAACTTATTAAACACAACAAATCTTCTTGGTACAGAAGTTGTAACTATTTTTTCGGGAGCATAGCGACTACTTTGTGTATCTTTGTTAACAACGGATCTAAAAATTGTATCCTGCGATAAATAATCTACTTCAAAATACTCGTGCCCCTCGGTGTCAACAACAGAAACAATTTCAGTAATATTTGGGTCTGATAAAGTAGCAGTAAAAAATCTTCTAAACTCACCGACTGTCACCAATTCTTCCCTAAGTTCTCCAGAGATGACTTTTCCGTAAGCTTTAACAACATAAGAGGTAACCTGACCATCATTAGCTCTTGATGTAGCAGTTAAAATTTCATTATCTGGATGAGAAAAATCAACGTCATCAACTAAAGTAAATATTTGACCTGACTGTGATGAAAGTTTTGAATTTTTTGCTAAAGTTGGTAAATAGTTAGTATCTGGTTGTGTAGAATTAGGAGCAGTTGGAACAAGAATAAAAAAAGTTGAGACGCCAAATGAATTTGATTTTAGAGGCTCTTTATAGCCTACTTGTTCTCCTTGCCTCAAAACATTATTATATTCAATTGATGTGTCTAGAAAAGACTCATTGACTTGATAGTCTAAATAAAACGATAATACATCACCAACATACGATACAGTGTCAAGCATTAATGAGCCAAAAGAGGCTTCTGAAAAATCTTGAAATATTGTTGGGTAATATCTTTTTGAATAATTTACTAAACTTTCTTTTATATTATTAAAGTCTCTATCTGTATACCTTATTAATTTTTTTTGTTTTTTTGACATGGTTAATTTATATCCTCTCTAGACAAAACTATTTCTGATGATAAATTTAATGATGGAACATCATACGCGATTGTTATTGAGAGAATATTTGAATCCTCCAGATCAATAGCAGAAGTACCTGGATTAAAGCGAACTGAATAAGCTCTTATAAATGGCATATATCTTTTCATTTGTTCATCAATCTTTTGTCTTATTAAAGAAACACTATGCTGCCTAGGCTCAAATAAAAAATGCCTTAAGCCAACACCAAAGTCAGGGTTCATCATTCTTTCGCCCGGGCCAGTTAATAAAAGATTTTTTAAATTTTGCTGTATTTCTTCAGCATAAGTTTGCACTGGAAGAAAAAATCCGTAAGTTGTATCTCTCATCAAAGGAAGCTTAGGGCCTATTGAACTCATTTTTTTCTCCTGCTAGCACTTATAAAATATATGAATGCATTTATAATTAGTTAATTCATTAAAATCGTGCCGCTATTAAGCTAAAGTTCATCTGAACAATCAAGCTCTTCTTCTTGAGATAAATTATGCTGTTGTTCTTCCCATGTATCCAAAAACAAAATCATTAAATATATCATGCCCGGAATGGTACTTGATATCCAACTTGGAAATGGTGGGGGAACTAAGCCGCCCCCTAGTGGCATCATTGAAGGCAGCATTGCTGACCACATGCCCGGTAGCAAATATGGCGATTGAAAAACCTTTTTCAATTCTTTTTTAGCTGCAGCTAAATTTATTTCTAATTCTGCAATAACAGTTTTTAATTCAGTATCTAAATCATCAAAAGTTTTTTTCGCAGCAACATATTCAGTTTGCGCTGATTTTAGATCAGTAACACTTTGTTTAAGATCTTCCCAAGACTGTAATTGTTCAGGTGTTAAAAGCTCATTAGCCTGTGGTTGTGGCAATGATCTGACATCTAAAACCCATTGTACAAATTCTTTATCTTCAATATCTATTGTTATATAATCGGCTAGTGATTTTTGATTATCTTGTGGAAATTCAGGATCTGGTATAGCGCCTAAAGTTGAATCAATTGTTGCCGGTAATATACCAGCTGTAGTAGCTGCAGTTATTTCTATATTTCTCATAGTAGAATAAGCGGTATCTTTTAATGCTTGAGTGGTTTGCTTTGTTATTCTTATGCCACTTTCTATTCCAGCAACAACAGCTTGCTGTACAGCATTTGCTGCATCAATAATAGCTTTAGCAAAAATAATTGCTGGATCAGTTACCTCAACAAACCCTTTCAATATTCTTAATGGCGTTTTAAGTATAATTTCTAAAATTTGTTTTGTAAGGTCTGGGTTTTGGCCTCTAGAATCAAATTGACCAGCCACAATTTCGTCTCTAACTGCTTGTCGTAATGATGGATCTATGAATTGGTAATCCAATCCGTTATAGATGCTATCATATGCCACAGAAAGTCTATCTTTTGTAATATCTAAAATATCAGTTGGTTCCGGTACAAACTTTGACAAACTATCTCCAGAATAAGTAAATGCCAAAGCCATATATCTTCTCATAGGTAATAGATGATCAAAAATAAGTTTAAACTCTGCAGTTTCTTGAAGTTCTAATAACAAAGTCTGAGCTAATCTGCCATAGTAAAATTGATGTGGATTATTTATTAAAGATCTTAAAGAGTCTTCATTTTCTAAAAGAGTTTTTAGCTGATAAGATTGAGTACTGTCTAGCTGTGGAGGAATAATTGTCTCCTCATCTATGCCAAGAGTATAGCCAGGTGTTTCAATAGTTACAGAGCCATCATCTCCGGTATAGCCTCTTATGGTATATGGACAAGGATTCACAGCTGCTACGTTGGGTGCCGCCAGAACATTATCTTCTGGATGCGCCTGTAATATTTCATTCTGCAGACGAGCCCAATTTTCTACTACTTTTTCTAACGTTGGTAATTTTGTAAGATCAACCTGGGCTTGCTGACCGTAAGAATTAGTATATTCTCCTGGGCTAGCCAAAGCAACAAGAATAGCAACACCTGTGCCGATCGGCTCTCCCACTTCGGTGGGTGGAGCTGGGCTATTGGCATAGGTGTCGCCAAAAAGAACATTTGCAACAAACTGATATGATGCTCCTGCTGATACATAGGATGAATCCGAGGGTGTGCTCTCACCATCGATAATAAATGCTTGACCTGCAGAATTTGGCAGAAAAGTGTGCGGAACGCCACCGCCGGGTGTAGGTACAAAATCAGGGCCATAATCTGGATACAAATGAACCGGTGGGTTTTCAGGATAAACAGCACTATCGATTTTGTAAGACATTATGTTTGCAACGTCATTAATAAGATCCATAGCCTGAGTAAGTTTCCCTGTACCTGTGAATTGAGATATGGCTGCAATACGGCGCTCATTGAAATCATCAAGCGTAGGTGGAATTTTTTGAGCAAGCAGTAGATCATATACCTCCCAAGCTGCTAAGTATTCTTTACATGCTTGGCCGCAGCCGGCTTGTTCTTCTTCGTTACAAAATGCATTGTTTGGTGTTATAACTTCAACTGTGGGTTCAACATAAATAATATCATCAACATCTTGCTCTACAGTGCCAAAAAGATTTAAAGTATCACTAGAATACTCTCCTAGTTTATCTAAAGAAATTAATTCATTAGTGCCTTCTATCACAAATGCCCGGGTATCTTTTACAAAAATTAATTGTTTTTCAACATCAACAATTGGTATACTTAGTTCGTCACAAATTTTAAATCTTTTACTAAACTCTGGTCTTAAGCCTTCAGGAAGGGCGCCCTGGGTAGGCTGGCTAGCATCAACATAATATGGACGATGAGTTAGAAGAGTTTTCGATAACTTCAAACCATGCGCTGGAAAATCTTTTGTGCCTATTGCGTCGACTTTTCCCTTGCCAAAATGTCTTTTAAAGTGTAATTTTAAATCAAAAGAAGATCCATGTTCTAGATTAAATGGAGCAGCTGTTAAATAGCTCATTCTCATACCAAATGATATTTTTTTAAAGAAAGGCTCTAGTCCAAATTTATCAAAAATAAGCTTTAAACCTTCATACTCCTCTTTATTGAGTGTTTTTAAGAACATTTGATTATAAAAATGACTCCAAACCGGAAGCGGAATATATCCAAAAATATATGATTTGAAAACATTGTTTTCCATTCTATATTCATTTATTTCTTCAAAAAATGCTTCTATGAAGTCGCCATACTTCAGCTCTTCAATTTGATAAGCATCATCACAGGGATCTAATTGAAAAGAACCTAAAGGCGTTTCTTTGTAGACTAGCGTTGTATATTTATCTTGAAACGTATCTGAGGTCATGACTTCCTCTTCCCAATCCTCTATAAAAACATAAGGTTGAAAAATCATATTACCTAGAGCGCCATTATAGGCATTTCCAAATTGTGTATGTTGATAATTTTCTTTATTAAATGCGTCTGCCCTTCCAAGATAGCTTGCCATTAGATCATTTGTTTTTATAAAAGATTCATAATCTTCTGCTAAATCAGGAGTATCTTCTGGTGTTAAGCCTGACAGGGCCCTATAAGCATAATGTTTTACTTTTGTACTATATGGTAGTTCAGGAGCACTTCCAGTCTGGTCAGCGTGCAAATGGAGAGGATGTGAGCCATAAATAAAACTATATGAGTAGGAATAAATTCTTGCCGGCTCTAATCCGAGTGTGGTCACAACTGGAATGTCAGGATTAAAATAATTTTCGTCATTTAGTATTACAACTGTATCCTCATTTTCAAGTTCTGGAGAGCTTATGCTCCAATGAGCGCCAGCTTCAAAATAATTATATGGTAAAGAGTGTAAGAAGTGTTTTGAATTATATCCTTTTTCATTTGCTGATTCATTAAATCCATAAACGTTAAGATGCTTTGACGCTATGTCGCCTGCACCATTATCGGATATATTATATATATTATATCGATAACCTCTTGGTCTAATAAGATCTTGTCTTTCTCCAGCACCATAATTCATTGTGTAAATATTATCTTTTAATCTAGCATCGACAACATATTCATATCCTGAATTTAAATAAATAGAATTATAAAGTAGAGGATCTTGGGATGAAGTTATTGATGAATTATGAATTACTTGTACGGGAGCGATCTTTTTTCCGTATTCAGTAATAAATTCTTCATCAGAATTTTTTAAAATATCTAATTGTAATCCAGTACGTAAAGGATTACTATTGTTGAACATGTTTTTAACTATTGATGATATTTTTCGTGATGCATCTGAAACAAGATATGCAAGTGCACTTTTATTTTTTAACAGATCTGCTAATTGATTATCAGTTTTAATATTTAAATCTCTTTTCAATATTTCGGTGGCAAAACTAGAAATTCGTTCTTTTCTCGCTTCTTTAGCCATATTATTAATAATAATATTAGTCATCAAATCAGTCTTAAAAATATCTTCGATATCAAAACTATCCCATGCTATTATACTTGCAAAACACATTTCTAAGGTGTAGATTTTTATTAATAATTTTATTACACCGTGTAATAAAGCGATTCTGGTTGCATTTTGATCTTCAGGCACACCCTCATAGACATCTCTGCACAAAGATTTTTTATAATAATCTAATATTTCTCTTTTTACTTCATCAAGATCAAAAAAATCAGTCTCTAAATTTTCAATATCATCTCTGCTTTGTACGCCTATTTGTTCTATTATATCTCTACAGGCGGGGTTAACAGAAGAGCCAAGCGGGGACTGAAGTACTTTATCCCACAATTTTTTCATAAAACTTCTATCTTGAAGTCTAGATCTTCTTAATTTTGCAAACATTTGATTACTATATGCAAACTGTAAAGATGAAAATCCATAAGTTGTTAAAATATATTGAAGTTTTTCATCATTATGTAGTAGAGTTTTTGGAAGATGTCCTCCACTAGAGGTAGTATTTTCAAATGATTTATACCTGTCAAACATTTGCTTAAATTTATAAGTCAAAAATTTGCCAAAAACCAAAGCTTTAAAATTATAAGGATCAAGCTTGTAGGTCGACTTACTGCCAAGTTCAGGGTTATTAAATCTATTAAATTTTAATTTTTTATATCCGACGTCGGGAACAGCATATAGCTCATCTTTAATTTCTTGAGGTATATCAACCGCATTTTTACCTTCGGTAAGATATTTTAATCTACCAAGATCTTTTTGAGCTGCTCTTGCTATATTAAAATCTTCCTGTTGATTATTTTCATCATATCCATAAATTACTGATAATAAATTTTGTATTTCATCACTAGCCTCAGTCAAAAAATTAAAATCAAACTGCTCTAATTCAACTGATGTATCATCTTTTAAAATTCCAGGTGGTACATTAAAGCCTTCTCTTTCAGTCAATTTTCCTTTAAGCACTCTATATGTGTCTTTAAAAGAGTCTAATTGATCTAAATAATTTCTTCTATCAATTTCAGGAATGTTTTGATATATTAAACTATCTGATTTGTTTTCTAATACCAAGCTTGTTATTAATGAATTAACTGACTCGCTACCACCATATTCTAAGTTAGCTGGACTAAAATAATCATATACAGCTGATATTCCAACAGAACTATTTAATAATTCTGCAGTATGAGGACTTAAGGCAGGATTAGTAGCGCTGGCGCCCAGTGATGGACCCACAGTCATAGATTTAGGTATTTCGTATCTTAGAGTGTTAGGGTTATAATTTATATACTGCTCTAATTTATCAAACTCTTGTTCGTCGTTTGAATATGGCGACGATGCATCTTCAAAGCCTAAAGATTGTGGAAAATTAGATGTATCAGATAAATAATTTACTAACGCATCATTGACAGGATCTTCATCTCCAGAAAAATATTCTATCATTTTTTGTGGATTATCTAAAGATAGTGGGCCTGCAGGATCTATAAATGTTTCTTTATATACAACATAAGCAGGATATAAACGACCTTGTACATTTTGAAAAATAACACCATCAATTGCTTCAATTGGCGTGGTCCAATTTGGTGTTAAAATATTTAATCTTTCCTGAGTTAAACCTATTGCCTCACCGACTGTTAATTCCATAAAAGCTCTTAAATGAATATTTGTGTCATTAGCATTTGTTTCAAACATATTTAAATTAGCATCAGAATCACTTGCACGAAGTATTCTGTTCATTATATTACGCAGTGAATATAGCCCTGGCGATCTAGAAAATAAAGCTAAGTTATGTAAATCTGAATTTGACAATTGTGCCTTTGTTACCGTCACAGTTTGAAATATTGGTTCACCAGTATCTTCATTTTCTCCAATTTGTTCTTGTACTTGCTCCGTAATACTAATATCTTCACCCTGGAGCGCGCCACCTTCATTTTCAATGATAGCTAAATTAGATGAAATGACATCATTAATTGCAACAACAAAGTCTTTTTCTTCATAGGGATATGTGTTCTCTATCAGGCCACTAATATCTTCAATATCACCATGTAATCTGTCTCCAGTACCAATACCTGGATTATCTCTGACTTTAAAAGTAATTTCGTCAGCGTCGAAACCAGTATAATATTCAAACATCGCTTTCCAACGATCTTCTTTTGGAGTTATGTCTTTTAATACAGTATCCAGTGAATAATCTTTTCGCAAATAACCAAAACGCTTGGTTTCGACGGCGCCGTCATCATATGAATTCTGATCTACATATTCCCCACTAGAAACATTTTCATCATCAGCAATATCTAATCTTGGCCAAGCCAAGCCTTGATTATAGGTTTTTGATCTTTTAAATAATTGATTAATATCATAAACTAATAAGTGAGCATAAGGAGGTTTTATGTCTCTTCGTGATTGTGCAATAATAGAATTAATTAGATTATCATTGTTTGAAAAAGGCTCACTAATAAGCTCTTCAACAGACTCAGGTGGAGATAAATCTGGATTAGCTGCTATAAAAATTTCTCTAGCAAGATTAAAAATTTCTGGATTAAAAGTATATAATTGTGGATCATTTATAGCGACAGAGATAGTTAGAGGCTTAAAAAAGTTATTTTCTCTTTCAGTACTAGTGAAATCTTGCAAATAATCATGTAATTCGTTATCGTTAAGATAATAATCTTTTACTAATTTAGCTTCATTATTTGGTGTTTGTGTTTTAGCGTCTTTTAAAAAGCCACCATACGCTACTCTTTGATCCATCTCTAAAGTTGGTACTTCTGGCTTTGCGCCATAAGTTAATTTATAGGACTTTATATGCTCTTTGATTGAATTTGGTGTGCTGTTAAAATAGCCAGCTCGATGAGGTCCAATCCAAGCAATGCATTGTTTTTGATACGGTCGTCTAATTGCTTCTTGAAATAACTCTGTAGCCTCTCTCATTTTCATAGGATCTGTTGCTGTTAAAACTGCACGTGGCGGTACAGAGAAAAATTTCAAAGAACTCATATCCTGCACTAAGGCAATTTTTGCAACGTCCAAAATATTATCGGTTATGAGATTCATAGAATTTTCTACACCGGGAGGTACCTGAAAAGCTCCAGGTATTTCACATATATCAGGAACAGCACTAAGAATATTTGAAAGTCCGCCGTTACCAGGAAAAAGAGCTGGGGCCAAGTCAATTATTTCATTCTTTAAAGATTGCAAATCTTTATTGACTTGATCTTGTGCTTGTTCTTTTGGAATTCCTTGATCTTCCAAGGCTGAAACTTTTCCATCTGCATCATAAAAAATATTACATATATCAGTAAAAAATGAAGTTGTAGGTGTAAGAAAATTACAAAAATCTAAATCCATGTTTGAACCGATCTGTATAAACATAGCTTGAACATCTGTCCAAGATTCTATTGTTGACCTAGCATGCTGTCTCGCGTTTTCATACGCTTCATCTTCGCTTAATCCTTGTGCTAGAAGTGACTCATACGTTTTTTGTGTTTTATTTTCTTGATGAGTTTTAATTCTTTCAAAAATATTATACAAAGTTTGCTTTGATGCTTCTCCTCTTAAAAGAGCACACAATTGACCTAATTTTAAATTATCAAGTAAGTCATCTATCATATCTTTTAAAATTGGAAAGTCTAAGCCTGCGACCGGAGCCATTGAGCGTAAATTAGGAATTTCAATAGTTGGTAAAGAATTAACTGTGACTGGATCATTAGCAGCCCCTTGATTTTCATCGGCTTCTTCTATACAATTTTCTAACGCTCTTTTTATTAATAAATTTAATATCTGACCTAAAATTGTTGCTATCATTGATAAAACTAATTGAAGTAATTTTTTACCATAATCACCAATATGATCATCAGTTTTTAATTTATCTGGAAATTTAAAAGAAGGCTCGGGAAAAGAAAATCTTCTTTTTAAATTTTCAATAAAATCATCAAACCAGTCGTCTAGTCCTCCAGTTAAAAATGCAGCTGGATCTTTTAATAAATCTTCTAAGCCATCTAGAAGTGAACCCACCAACAATTCACATATTTCTTGTAAGTTAATTATGCCTTTTATATAGTTAAGCCAACTTTTAGCATCTTTTAAGGTGGCGCCAATATTTCGTAACTGATTAGCGCCGGCGACAGCATTACCAAACCTACCATCTGTAATACTATTTGTAGCATCTATTAGCGGATCAAGTACGCCACCTCCATATAAAACACTTTCATATTGAGTAGCGACAGGACGTAAAAATCCTCTGTTTACTAGAAGTGCGTCAATTTCTGATGACGAATAACCTAATTGTTTTAATCTTTCTCTTTCTGCTTCGATTTCAGAATATGTATAGGTTTCTCCAGAGGAAAATTGACCACTAGGGTAAGCTGCTTCTAGTATTGGATTTACAATACCATCTGATGCATACAATTCATCTGTTCCAGAAGAATATAAAGTCGTTGGGGCCGAAGCACCAGCTGGTCGCAGGCCAGGTTCAAGTTGAATCGTTGTGCCACCCAATTCTAATTGTCTAACAGCAGCGATTGTGCTAGCTTCATAACTACCATCAATAGCCATCCATGTCGCGATCGGTGCGCTCGCATAACTAGGCCTAACATTTGATGCCGATTGGTTTAATGAGGAATATATGTTGTCATTATTTTCTTCTAGTTCATTTAATAAGGCGGCGTATCTTTCCGGATCTTGTTGTGCATTAGTTATTAATATAGCCATGGCTTTATCAATACCTATGTTTTTAATAAGTTCTAGTATAGCTGCTTCACAAATAGCTTCAGCTGTTAATGGTATACCTAATTTACTTTGTATACACGCTAATAGCAAAGCTATAATTGCGTCCATATCCATATTAAATAAAACTTGTTGATAGAAATTTTTGAAACCTAGAAAAACATCATCAGACAAAAATGCAGCCTCATCAGATTTTCTAGCTTTGTTCTCTAATGATCTTTTTGTTGCTTCTGGATCTGTGGCGGGTGTTGTTCTACTGAATTTATTAAAATAAAACTCTCTGCATTTTGGACTATTGTATAGCCTTTCCATCAACTCAAGTTCTTCAATACCAGACACATTGCTAGAACTGTTTAATTGATCAATAATTTCTTGACAATTAATTTGTTCTGTTTTTTCTGTTTCTGGCTGTTTAGATATATGAACTCTTAAAGGAGGGACAGAAAATGATAAAATTTTCTGTAACTCTACCATATCAACACGTTTTCGTGTGCTATCATAAGAGCTAGGATCGACGGACTCAAATTCTTCAGTTAAGGTATCGTCTGCAAATTTAGCACCTAAGCCAACTCCATCAAGCCCGACGCGCTCAAAAAATTCTATCATACCTGAATAAGAATATAAATAATGTAAAGCCATGGAACCATACACACCAGAAAAATTTTCTCTGAGGTTATCAATGCCAATTACCAATGGTATGGCACTACGTCGAACTCCTCCCTGATCTTTATTTTGCAGCTCCTCATTTGACACATACGGATCAAAATAAAACATTTGATCAAAGACTTGTGATTTATCCTCTGCATCAATCAATGCTAGAGGGTCTGGTGAAAATAATATATAAGAAATAGTTTTTCTTACTCCAGCGCCAATTTTACCATTATCTCTAATGCCTACTTGTATTAAGTGTCTAGATCCTGGCCCTCCGCCAGGTGTAGCTTCATCATCGCCAGTATCTTGAGCCACCATAGCGTCAGCTGCTTGTTTTATTAGTTTTGATAAGATATTGTTTTGTGATGATCTAGGGAATGTTTGCTTTCTAAGAAAATCTGATATTAGTGTTGTAAAATCACCAACGCTTACAGAAGAGGTATCATTTGCATTAAAAAATCCATTGATTATGTCCATATTAAATTCATTATCATTAGCATCTTTAACAATTAAATCTGTTCCAGCCTCATCAAATATCTCTTTTATGGTGTACAAATAATCTGCAATTTCAGTCATTGACGTTGCAAATTCTTCTGCATAGAAAGTAACCATATAATCTCTTCCATTTGCAAATTCACTATCTGAATCAAAATTTTGCAAATAATGTTTTTTTGAATCTGGAAGCGCGTCAATATAATCTGATCTTATGGCAAACAACACTTTTTGATTGTTGGGGCTGGTGCTTTCAGTATTTACACGCACATCAACAACAACAAAATAATCCTTATAAAGTTTTTCATATAATTTTTTATTTGCAAGGTCGGTGTCTTTATTAAAGTATCTTATTAAAGATTTCCAGGCTTTATCTTTAGCCTCTGTTATGGATTCTTGACTGGCCGGCGGTATTCCTGCTGAAGCATCACTTTCTACGCCTGGCTCGCTGGTACTAACTGAAGATTCACCAACTATAAAATAAAAATAACCAGTAGAATATCTTAAATTTGGTGTGTCAATTATTGTTGCATAATCTATTTTTTGATTTTCAGGTCGACTTTCTATTTCTTTAAGACCTTGATTATAAGCTTGAAAATCAAAAATATCCATTATGACTTCACCAGGAATCATCTTTAGCCAATTTCTATTATTAGCAGGATCTATCGGCTCTAGCCCGGGCGGCAAATTGGCTTTTATTAAACTAAGTGCTGCAGAATGTGATACACTTGCATCGCTTTCGGCTGATAAATCTTCAACATAAGAAATGTATGGGTCTGGATTATTTCTTACAGTGCTTTCTTTTGCTCTTAGAAATTCAGGTCTAGTATATAAAATTTTAGTGTAATTATCTGTAGCATCTTGAATTCTGTCTTCATAAGTTCGAACATTTCCAATAACAGGATTCTCGTTTAATCTTTGATCTTGTTGATCAACAACAAAACCTACCCACACACCAGATTTTCCTTGAACTATTTCTGTTACAATAACTCCTAAGCCAAAAGGAAGCTGCACACCACCGTAATCATATTGATCAGTTGTAGCGACATCCTCAACTTCTCCTCGACCATTTATTAATGAATAGTCTTCATTGTCCCAAGTCATTTGTGTTACGTCTTGAATATTAGGATCATCAAATGGCGAGTACCTGATAGGTACAAAATATTGATCTTTCTGCACACCTCTACCAGGATCGAGCGCAAAACCAATATAATGAGTCGAATTAGCTGTTAGAGTAGAAGATATTTGCGCTTCTAATTTTGAATCTGCTGGAATTATTGCAGGACCTAAGCCAGTTGTATCAGACGCAGGCTCTATATCAATTTTAGTTGTAAAGCCATATTGACCAAGTTCTGCTAAATATTGTGCTGATGCTGTTAAAACATCTTCCAAGCGCAAAGATATATCAGGCGGAGGCTGATTAGAAAAATTTAAAAAATCTGATTCTGTGCCTGGCCACCAATCTGAACCAACAAAAAATTTCTCATAAAACTCTTGTGGAGCATCTACAAGTTTATTTTCTAATATTACCTTTATATCTTCTAATAAACTATTTGCGATTGGCCCTCCAACTTCTGTATGCCATACACTATCATCTCCTAAAATATCTTCATAATTTTGATTACCATCTGCTTCAATTGGAAATTTATCTTTCGTCCAGAAAAAACGACCCCCAGTATCTTGGTAGCTAAAAAAGAAGTCTTCTTCTATCCAGTTGTCAGAATAGATAATTGACTCCCACCCTGGAGGACTAATATTTTGTCCTGCAGCGTCATAAGTAACATGAAAATAGTTTGTAACCAAAAAATTTAGTCTTTTAGCTAAAACCTCTGCTTCATTATAATAGCTTTGTTGCACTAAGTCTAAGTTTGATGGATTTGACGGTAGAGGAGGTGGCGTCGCGGCGATAATAGATCCAAAATTATCAATACCAAAAACTGGATACCAATTGACGGCAAACCAATTATCATACAAGATAAGACGATCATATAAATCAGAACATTTTTCTTGAAATATTTCCCATTTTTGTTTTTTAGACATATTATTTCTGCTTATGTAGTTTTATTATGTTTACTTAAAATATAAGTAGGGGGTGGGCTAGGTTTCTTTCCGCCAGCATTTGCAGGAGACAAGAAATTTATTATTAAACCTTGTAAGTTTGTTATATGTTTTACAATAGATGTTTCTGTATTCATAACAGTCTCTACGTCACATTGAATCCCACCAGTAATTGCTTCAGAAGATGGCAAAGAATCTAAACCATAAAATTGGGTTTTATGTTTGTGTTTTTGTAATGCTCTATTATATTTCATTTGATAATGCACAAAAGCTTCAAATATTTTAGCTAAAGCTATGATATTATCAACAATTGCATTTAAAGCTAATTCTAAATTATTTCCTAAAACTAAAGGCTGAAGATCTTCAACTTTATTCATTGCTACCAATTCAATGCCATGCTTACCTAAAACTCTGCCACCTTTTGAATTAATTTCATCTGTTCCCGTAACTAATCTTATGCTTTCTCTACCTATTAGCCTAATGTTGTCAGCCTTTGCTGCAACAGCTGATTTTCCACCATATTTACCTATATTTTCTTCATCTGTATAATCTATCTTTGGAGGGTAATCTCTAGATCTTCCAAATTCACCTATACCAAAATTTTTATCAACGTCAGTTTTTTGAGATATGTATATCCTTGCCGCGTCAAGAAAAAAGTTAGGATTTGTTTCAATTTCTTTTGTTTGAAAAGTTGTTTGTGTATCGCTAGTTGCTTCAACTGGAACCTGTATTTCCCTAATGGGGTTGTGGCCTCCCATACCAACAATAATATCAATACTATCACATTGCGTATGAGCTTTTCCACCATATCCAGTATGAGGTAAAAATGGACGATCGTTCCCTACAACAATAAAAGCATTATTATCAACACCCTCTAAGCCCCAATTTTCAGACCCACATTTTTTTGGAATAACTCGTGTCTGTACCCTGGGTGCATTAAAAACACCACATAAATTTAATTTATGTTTATCAGCGTGAGTTACACCATCAATTACTTTTTTCTTGTTTCTATCTAGAGTATTGTAATCTTGTGCTTTTTGACTAATTTTTCCACCTAAAGATGATAATGCATTTGGGCCTGGAGCATTAGCTACTTCAGGATATTTTTTTAATAACTCCTGTCCTGTTAAGGCACGCTCTTCTAGGTCTGGTGGAGAATCCATATCATCTAAACCATCGCCATCGATGTCCATTGCAGCCATTCGGGCATCTCTACTAGCAACTTCTTCAAATCCGCCGGCGGAAACATCTTCAGCTGTATCAATAAATGATTGATCAGTGAAAGGATCACTAGAGCTTAGCGGACTATCATTTAATTGCGCATTAGGATCTTGTGCTAAAACTTCTTTTTTCTTATCATTAAACCATGATTTTGCATCCTCTGGGCTTACTGTCATATATGGAGGGCCTTGATTTTGCCCATCTTTAATAACATGAAAAGTATATAGAGTTGGTTTTCCTGGAGCAACATAAGTTGAAGTTGCGCTTATTTTAATATTTGATGCCATTTTATCCTTTTTTTTATTGAATATCTTCCCACGGTATTACCGGAGGTCCAGAATAGTATTGAAAATGCATGTGTTTGTCAATGTCATAGGGCCAAGAAATTGCGTTAACTCTTGCCACAACATCTGCTATACCATAAATAGCAGCAATTTTATTTTGTTCATCAAGAGACCAAGATTCAGGTGCCGGATTTCTTATATCAAATCCGGCAATGCTATAGCCTCTTTTTGCCCCTCTGTGTCTTTTTTTCATAAAAGTACCATTACCCCATTTCATACCACTTCTTTCACAAAATGTTAACACCCACAACAAAGGATTAGCATTTGGTGGCACTATAACACTATTTTTTGCGGCTCGCATAATTTTTTGATATCCTTCCTCTTTTTCTTCGGCGCCTGCTGGGCCGCTGTAAGAATCTGTAGCAAATTTCCAATCTTGCGACAACCTTCTTTGTCTGCCAGTGAAGCCAGAATACGCATTATCTAAATATCTTCCGGAAACACCAAAACTTGAAAAAGGCTGGTCATCTAAAATACCTAAATCATATAATTGATCTTGATATGCCTCGACAAAACCAGGAGTCCACATGCCGGTAAAAATACTATATATGGGATCACCATCGTTACTATATCCTGTTAAATGAGGATCCACATTAATTGAAAGTCCATAGGCGTCAATAGATAATCCACCAGGTAATGCAACAACACCAGTGTCAGATGCATGGTATCCTTTAATGCCTGTTGTTATTTTAAAAGGAACATAGCCAGAAACATTACATGCTGCCTCCCAAGACTCTTTCATAATATCTGTAATGCAGCTCCAAATCTCAGGACTTTTTTTATGATTTATTTTATTATTAGGGCCTCGGCATTTATAAGAAAATCTACCTACGTCAAATTGATTTGTTTTCCCTAAAGTTTCTTGAAGATCAGTTTTGCTAGTAGAAAATCTTTCAGCTGCTGAAATTAGAGATACTTTTGACGGAGCCCAATTTATCATTGTTTTTAACGCAGCATAATCACCAACAACTCTTATTGTCTTTCCAGCACATGGAGATTGTGTTGCGGATATATCCTTAGTGTTGTATTTTGATACCTCATATGATGGAACTATTAAATCTCTAATTGCTATTGGCTGCTCATCACAATTTGGTGTTTGTGTTATTGGCCTAGGCCTAGCTCGCTCTATAGCATCGTCAAGCCTATTGATTGTTATGTCCAGAGCATCGGCTATAGCTAATTGCTCTAGAATTTTTTCAACCATGCCAGGATTATTTTCAACGTCCCCAAAAGGATAAATTTGTGTCCTTATTGGCATAAGTAAAGGTTCAGCTGTAAAGCACTGTTTTGCGGTCGCAAAATCAATCGGAACGGGGCGCCCTAAAAATTGACCGCTAGCTGTGCCTTGCGGACCAACGTTTGATACAACAGATAGTGGAAGAAAATGTATCCTAATAATACTTTGAGGGTCGAATGCGTCATAATCGGTTACTAATTTCAAATTTTGATCTGATAAATCTTTTCGTCTTTGCTTCTGATATTCTCTGAGGGCAGATTTATCATTTATATATTCTAATATTTGCTCCTCATCTTGTATTAAATATTTTAATTGATAATAACGTTGAATATGTTCATAATGTTTTTTTAAACTATTTTGTATTTTTGAAAGTTCAAAATGCCTCGCAACATTAACATTAATTGTGGTGCCGGCGCCGGCAGAAGTTACTGATGACCCTTCAGTTAAAATTTTACAATAAGTTGGGTTTGCTTGACAAAACTCAGATTCGTCCATATTTTTCCAATCATTTAAAACAACTGAAAAATTATCAATAAGATTTTTTAGATTATTTTGCTCCAAAGAATATTGATTAAGTTTTCCCTCTGAAGGAGTTGACGCCATGGCGCCGGCGTGATCTGGAACAAGCGAATCTCCTGGCCTTAAAGCAATTGTAGTATCTGGTAACTTAGGATACAAAGGTTTATTGCTTTGTCCTTGAATTGAATTAGTTGCGGTTGTTTCCATGGGAAAGGCATACAATACTTTTGAAATATCTCCCCTAGTTGGTCTTATAGCATGCATACTAATATTACTTTGCAAGTTTAAATCACCATTTATTGGAATAGTAAATGCCTCTCCCAAGGATGATTCTGGTTTATTATTTTTAGTAAACTGCAATGAAGCATCAATTTTATTAAAAAACTCAGTTCCTGCTTGTGTTCCTGCTTCTGTTATATAATTAAATTCAAAATAAGACCCTTCCTCTGATTTTGCTAATAAATAATCCTCATATACTGTATAAGATGGAGTATGTTTTGCAAAAGGATATGAACTAATTGAATCTGTCCCATCTTCAACAAAATCAATTCTTTTTATTGGCACAGATTTAAATCCAACCTCAGCGTCGCGATGCACAGAACTATTAGGCATATTTTTAACTATGGATGCTAAATTTATTGCTCCCATTCCATGTGCGACTATTGAAACAAAATCAATGTTTTGTGAAACCTGACTTCCTAAATGTTCATCAAGCACTTCTAGAACTTCTACATGGAAATCACCAAAATTACCTCCAGTGTATGAGCCATCAAAAGTAACTGTTTCCCGCTCTCTAAAATGTGTTTTTTGTGTTAAATTAGATAAACTGGCTTGTTTTTTTTGAAGCCCTCCAACGTTATTAGTGCCACCACCTGCTGCAGTAGTAACACCATATTCAACCACAGCTTCTGCAGGTAATTTTCTTAAATAAGTTTTTACTGCAGGGACAGTTTCTGGCGGAATAACAACTCTTAGAATTTGTTTACCAGCTGCATCAGTTGATCTAGCTAAATTATTATCGGTTAACGTCTGTATTCTAGAAATATTTTTATTATTTGTAGAGAAGCCTCTAGAGTAAGCCATTTCTGGTATTACAAGTATAAAATTTCTTTTTTGTTTTATTAAATCTTTTATTGCTGGGCCAATAACGTCTTTAAAGTCATTTCCACCACGCTGAACATTATTTATTGAATCAGAAACACTAGTGTTAGGACCGTTTATCCATGCATGACCAAAGCCTGCTTTGTCATGAAAATAATATTTAATTTCGATTGGAACAGATATATTTAGTGTCATTGGTGCATATATAATAGTTTCTCTTCCTAGACCAATTGGCCTATCCAATACATCTAAAAAGCCATTATTTCTTAAATGTCCAATCCATATAAATGCATTTTCTTTTGCAGGAGCTGGCCCTACAATATCAAAATTATAAGATTTTTCACTTTTCAACAAACAATGATTAAAATGATATTTTGTTTGTGGTGTACCATTACCATATAGCCCAGTCTTTATTACAGTTTTAAATTTAGATATTGGTGAAGATCTTGGATTTGGATCTGCTAAAGTTGAGCCAACAAAAAGTTTTGCAGTTGGGCCCTCAAACTGACGAAATGTTTTACATTTTTTATTAAAAGATCTAACTGATGAGACATACTCTTCAATTGCATCAGCTATTTTTCCAACATTGGTTGCAACATCAAAAATAGTTCCTGCAAAACCACCATCAAGCGCAGCAACAGTCTGTCCTCTTAAACTACCCCAGACATAAGCGCCGGGGCGTAAATTATTAAATTTAGAATCTGTAGATGCACAAAGAAAAACACCTAGTGTGCCTCTTCGAAGATAGTCTTGTTCTTTTGAAAATCTATTTGGTGTTCTTATAAAATCAGATCTTACACACCTTGCAGTAATCACAATTTTATTTTTTATTGACTCATGAAATGCATCAGTATGCTCTAGTTTCTGCCTTAATACTGCTGTAACTGCTTCATGCCCAACGCCGCCTCTAACAGTTTTGTTTGGGCCACTTAAAATATCAACAACTTCTAATAATCTTGGTCTTGAACTTTCTTCCTGATCTCTACCAAAAGTTTTGTCAACCAAATGACGCATCATTTGATAGCCTTCAATACCTTCTTTTGCAGAAAAATAATCTAGCGCTGTTTGAATATATTCTAAATCATTACCAGCTACACGAGAGCCTTCATGAAGAAAACCTTTTAATTTGTATGCCAACCATTAATCCTCACTTTCATTAATCAAATTGTAAATTTCTGATTTTTCAAATTGTGATAAATTAGTAGAATTAGATTCTTTTTTTGATATCAAAGATGCAAGCTTTACAAGTTGTTCATTTGATCTTTGTAAAGTTTCTAAATATTTTGCTGCTACAGGGCCAGAATTTTGATGTTTTGTCTCGTCAGATTTTAATATTTTTACTAACTCGACTAACAATGTTGATGCCATAGCTCTATCATCTCTAATATTTTTTATTGCTTCATCAACAAATTCTTGAGAGTTTATATGTTTCCTTTTTCCCATTCTACTTTAAAAATCCTGTATCTTTTTCTAATTCTATTTAAGTTATTAACAATTTGTTTTGTATTTAAACCGGTAATTTCACGCATGTATAAATAAATAGCTTTTTTATTAAAAATTTCTATATCCTGAGTGCTGTTAAAAAGTATCTTTATAGCATCTAATACTTTTTTCTCTGACTCACGAAGTTTCATTTTTTCCCATTTATCCATTTCAGAAAATAAATGTTCCCAAAACTCTTTTTTTTCTCTATCTTGCTCATAAGTATTTTCTACAATAAATTCTTCTAATTCAGTTTCATTGTTTAGATTTTCATATTGTAAATCTCTTTTAAGTTTTTTAGAGTTTTGTTTAACTTTGTGAATAAACCAATTTTTAGTTATAACACTAAAATAAGAAAAAGCTTTAGATTTTCTATTAGGGTCATATTTGTCTAAAATTGTGATAAGCCATAGCTTGCAATCATCTTTAAGATAATCAATGTTTGGTAAATTATTAAATTTATATGTATAGACAATTTTGTCTACCATTTCGTTAAAGGCAGGTTGTATTAATTGAATATATAATTCTGTTCTAATCTTTATATCATTAGTAAGAGCATAATCAATGATTGCTTGTTCATGAACTTTTGTAAAATAATTATTTTTCTTGCGGGGCCGTCTCGTCTTCTTCATCTTGTTCCATTTCTGTTACTTCAACATCAAAATATTTTTCTTGAACATCAATAAACTCATTAATAAGCAATCTAGATTCATCAATTAAATTTTGAATGTGTTCATCTCCATAATACATTTCTAATGAATATATTTCCTCTAAGTTTTGTAAAAACTGTTCATTACTTTCTAAAAGTTGCACTGTATCATTCTCTAAACTGTTTATTGTTAACAAACATTTGCTGGTATACCAAAACATAACAACATTTATTATAACGCTCACATACAATAGAAATGGTATCATACCAAATATAATTGCTAGCAATACTCCGTTAAGAATAATTGATATTAATAATACATATTTACTTATCTGGTTTATAAAATTCATTTTTAAGTTTTTCTTT